>UMFA01027316.1_pt1 | contig 20967 bp, 19 predicted proteins | sample 1964891 | NCBI WGS metagenome assembly UMFA01 (sample SAMEA4836034, study PRJEB28245) | human gut metagenome | biome: gut microbiome; material: fecal sample | place: Denmark | collected 2008
TGCCTGTCAAGGCAGGGCAAACACCGTTTACTTTATGGAGGAACCAGACAAATGAAAATGTTGAAAAAACTGCTGGCCGTTGTGCTGACCGGTGCAATGGCCCTGACCCTTCTCACCGCCTGCGGCAGCAACGCTGTGAGGGACAAGGACATTGCAGATGCTCTGAATGACATCGTCAAGAGTTCAGTTGCAGCCGGACTGACCAAGGATTACACCTTTAAGCCCCGGACGGATGAACAAGCGATGGCAAAAGCTATCGCTGCGTTGTCCGAGGCGGAGTGGAACACAAAGGGGGATGGGGGCAATAAATTTTCTGGGCCAGTCATGAAGATTCTTGGGCTCAATGAGGGCGGCAAAAATGAAACAAGCCGCTTTGTTTGGTGCGGAGCAGTTATTGCCGATGAGATCGGAACAACCGGACAGGCTCATAATGTGATGAATAATATTCTGAGCCAAAACGCTGCGAATGCAGATAAGCTGACAGGCAAAGAACCCGGAAACATCCGCTACATAGGCACTGCACTTGGTACTCTGACCATTCACGGAAAGCAGACAACGGTGCGCTTCATCGTAGTCACCGCAGATGCTGAGGACCCGCAGCACCCCGGAAAAGCATGATTTTTTTCCATAAAAAATGACAGCAGGCCCCGGAGCATATCGCTCCGGGGCCTTGCTGTTTTTCAGGTTTGGGTCATGGGCGGGGGCAGCTTCTTCGTCCACCTGCTGGCGCTCCACGATGCCCTTGCTGGACAGCAGCTTGATGGCTTCCCGGATGGTACTGCTTTTATCGCAATTTTCAAAAATAGTGCCTATCAAAATAGCATATTTGCGATATGCAGTTTGCGGATGTTGCTTGTGCATTAAAAACGCAAACTGCTATATTTTACACGAACCAGCGACCCGACTACTTCACAGTGTGTGCTGTGGGGGAACATATCCACCGGCGTGAAGCCCTCGGCGCGGTAGCCTTTCTGGGTCAGGAGAGCGAGGTCGCGGGCCATCGTCTCGGGGTTGCAGCTGACGTAGACGATGCGCTTCGGGGCCATGCGGGCCACGCTCTCGATGAAGGCGGGCGTCGAGCCCTCCCGGGGCGGGTCCATGAAGACGACGTCGGCCTTCTGGCCCGCGTCGGCGGCTTCCCGGATCCATGCGGTGGCGTCAGCGGCAAAGAAGCGGGCGTTTTTTACGCCGTTGTGCTTTGCGTTGCCGATGGCGTCCCGGACGGCGTCCCGGTTCACTTCCACGCCCACCACCTGCCGGGCCTTGTCGGAGGCCGTCAGGCCGATGGTGCCGATGCCGCAGTAGGCGTCGAGGACGACTTCTTTGCCGGTAAGGTGGGCGGCATCGACGGCCAGCCCGTAGAGCACGGCGGTCTGGACGGGGTTCACCTGATAGAAGCTGCGGGGGCTGAGGGCGTAGGTCTTGCCGCAGAGGGTGTCGAGGATGAAGCCCTTGCCGTAGAGGACTTTTTCGTCCTCGCCCAGAACGACGCTGGTGCGGCGGGGATTGTAGTTCTGTACGACGGTGGTGACGGGGACGCCCCGCTTTTCGGCCTCGGCCAGCAGGGCTTTCACGAAGTTCTTCGCGCCGGGCAGCACGGGCTGGGCCGTGACCAGCACCACCATCACCTGACCGGTGGCGACGCCCCGGCGGAGCAGGCAGTGGCGGAGCAGGCCGGTGCCTTTGTCCTCGTTGAAGGGCTGGTAGCGGCAGGCGTTGGCGGCGGCGCGGACGGCCAGCATCACCTTATCCAGTACCTCGTCCTGCAAAAGGCAGCTCTCCACCGGCAGCACCTTGTGGGTGCGGGCCGCGTAGATGCCGGAGGTGAGTTTTCCACCGGCGGCGGGGGCAAAGGTGGAAATGACCTTGTTGCGGTAGTGGTAGGGCGTTTCCATCCCCCGGATGGGGGAGACAGGGCCGTATTTGCCCAGCAGGGCGCGGACGTCGGCCTCTTTCTTTTTGAGCTGTGCGGCGTATTCGGTGGCCAGCATCGGGCAGCCGCCGCAGTTTTTGGCGCGAAGTTTGCAATCCATACCTATATCCTCCGAATGCTTGACAAAGCAGTAAAAAATCACTATACTACAAATAGAAAAGGCACTGCGACAAGCGGTTGACCCTTTGGGCTAGGATTCTATGTTACTAGAAAACCGTCACCGGCCAGGGTGGCGGTTTTCGCTTTTCACTCTGATGGTAAAGACCAGTCCAAAAATATGGAGCGTCAAAGTAATGGGCATATCTCTCACCTCCTTTCGGAAGTGGAGCCAACCGCCTGCCGTATGTGCAGCGCCTTTTCATCTGCTATCTTATCATAATGTTTAACAGAATGCAACGCGAAAGCTCCCGTAATAGGGAGCTTTTTGTGTTATAAAGGCGGATGCTCAGCCGTAGGGGTCATACAGGTCATATTCTTCCGCTTCTGCGTGCTTTTCGTTCAGCACGGCGATGGCCTGTTCCAGCTCACTCTGGGAGCAGCCGCTCTCGCTCACCAGCGCCCGCACGGCCTGCGCGAGGTCGCCGCCAAAGACGGTGTCCAGCCGCTGGCGCATGGTGTAGACGCCGTAGGCCCGGCGGGTGACGGTGGGGGCGTAGAGGTTGTGGTTCTGCTCTTTGGCGCAGGTGACCCAGCCCTTCTCTTCCAGCCGGTATAAAAAGTTCAGCACGGTGGCGGCGGCCCAGCCTTTTTCGGCCAGACGCGCACCGATGTCCCGCCGCGACACGGGCGGTTTGCAGTCCCACAGGGCCAGAAGCACCTGTTCCTCCGCCGCCGAAAGGGCTTTCAGCCTGTCCGGAATGCCATACATGGGGGCCATCTCTCCTTTATGAGTAAAAAACTTGATTTTACATTTGTCTCAGATGCTGCCATTATAGCAAAAATCAGGAGAAAGGACAAGAGCAGAAAACCCAGCAGTCATGCGGCTCCCCACTATATATTTTACAAATGTCTCTAAAAATGTCCTCCGTGCGAGGACGTTTGTGCGCTTCGTGCGCCCGCCCGGGCTTTGACGGCTCAACTTTGTGCAAAGATGCTCTTGTTTTGCACCCCCCAAAACCATTATACTACGGACAAATCCAGAGCACAACGCCCGAACGGGCCGTCAGATAGAGGAAAAGGAGAGAACACGTCATGGCACGAGTTTATAATTTCAGCGCAGGTCCCAGCATGCTGCCCGAAAAGGTGCTCAAGCAGGCTCAGGCAGAGCTGCTCGAGTACGGCGACAGCGGCCAGAGCGTGATGGAGATGAGCCACCGCAGCAAGTGGTTCGACGCCATCATCACCGACACCGAAGCCACCCTGCGCCGGGTGATGAACATTCCCGATCATTATAAGGTCGGCTTCTTTCAGGGCGGTGCGACCCAGCAGTTCGCCATGGTGCCGCTGAACTTCATGACCACCGGCAAGGCCGACTACATCGTCACCGGCAACTTCTCCAATCTGGCCGCAAAGGAAGCCGCAAAGTTCGGCGAGGCCAAGATCGTCGCGTCCAGCAAGGACAAGAACTTCACCTACATCCCGGACGTGAACGCCATCGACTACGACAAGGATGCAAGCTACATCCACATCTGCCAGAACAACACCATCTTCGGCACCCAGTATGTGGAGGTGCCTCAGGTGGAGGGTGTGCCGCTGGTGGCGGATATGAGCTCCATGATCCTCTCCAAGCCCGTGGACGTCACCAAGTACGGCTGCATCTATTTCGGCGTCCAGAAGAACGTCGCCCCCGCCGGTATGGCCATCGCCATCGTCCGGGACGACCTGCTGGGTCACGCCGCCGACAATGTGCCTACCATGATGAACTATACCACCCTGCTGGCCAAGGACAGCATGTACAATACGCCGCCCTGCTGGTGCATCTACATGACCGGTCTGGTGCTCAAGTATCTGGAAAACGACATCGGCGGCCTTGCCAATATGCAGAAGATCAACGAAGCCAAGGCCAAGGTCCTGTACGACTACCTCGATGGTCAGGACTTCTTCAATAATCCCGTGGAGCACCGCTACCGCAGCACCATGAACGTCACCTTCACCAGCCCTGACCCCGACCTCGACAAGAAGTTCTGCGCCGAGGCCGCAGACGCCGGTTTCGTCAACCTGAAGGGCCACCGCCTCGTGGGCGGTATGCGCGCCTCCATCTACAACGCAATGCCGGCCGAGGGCATCGACAAGCTGGTGGACTTCATGGAGAAGTTCCGCAAAGAGAATGCATGAGTTTTTGTGTATAGGAGATAGGAAAGTATGTTCACCATCAAAACCCTGAACGCCATCAGCCCGGTGGGTCTGGCAAAGCTGAACAAAAACCTGTTCGACGTCTCGGTGGACGCCGACGCCCCCGACGGCATCCTTGTCCGCAGCGCCGACCTGCTGAACACCACCTTCGATGACAACCTGCTGGCCATTGCCCGCGCCGGTGCCGGTGTCAACAATATTCCCCTCGACCGGTGCAGCGAGCAGGGCATCGTGGTGTTCAACACGCCCGGTGCCAACGCCAACGCTGTGGCGGAACTGGTCATCGGGATGCTCATCGCGGGCAGCCGCAATGTGGCTGCTGCCGCCCAGTGGACTCAGGGTCTTGCCGGCGACCCCGCCATGGCAAAGAGGGTGGAGAAGGGCAAAAAGCAGTTCGTGGGCAACGAGATCAAGGGCAAGACCCTCGGCGTCATCGGCCTGGGCGCCATCGGTTCCCGCGTCGCCAACTGCGCCATCGAGCTGGGCATGGAAGTCTACGGCTATGACCCCTATATCTCCATTGATGCTGCGTGGAACCTGAGCAGTCAGGTCCACCACTGCGTCAACCTGAATGATATGCTGCCCCTCTGCGACTACATCACCATCCATGTGCCGTATCTGCCCACCACCAAGGACACCATCAATGCCCAGACGCTGGCCCTCTGCAAGGACGGTGTCAGGCTGCTGAACTACGCCCGCGGTGAGCTGGTGAATACCGACGCCCTGCTGGAAGCCCTTGACACCGGCAAAGTGTCCGGCTATATGACCGACTTCCCCACGGAAGCTCTGCTGGGCCGTCCGGGCGTCATCTGCACGCCTCATCTGGGCGCTTCCACCCCGGAGGCCGAGGACAACTGCGCGGTCATGGCAGCCCAGGAGATCAGCGACTACCTCAAGAACGGCAACATCACCCACTCGGTGAACATGCCCGAGGTGCATCAGCCCCGCGCCGGCGGCAAGCGCATCTGCATCATCCACAAGAACGAGCCGGGCATGATCAGCCAGATCACCGCCCTGACCACGGAGGCGGGCCTGAACATCGAGAACATGGTGAACAAGAGCAAGAAGAACATGGCCTACACCATGCTGGACGCCACCGGTGCCGTGAATGATGCACTGGCCGCGAAGCTCTCGGCCATCCCCGCCGTCGTCCGGGTGCGCATCCTGTGATGCTGCGATAAAATTTCCTGAGGCCGCTGCCCTGCTGGGGCGGCGGTCTTTTCGTAAGCGGATACGCTTGAATCCCGTCATTGACCACAGCAGGGATTTGCGGTAAAATTATATCAGCCGGAGTGTCAGCCTGCGCGGCCCGCCCGGCTGAAGATGATGAATACAGGAGGTTTGTCCATATGAAGGCCAAAAGATTGCTTTCGCTGCTTCTCACAGCAGCCCTCATGCTGAGCATGATGACCCCGGTGCTGGCCGCCTCGGCAGAGACCGAATTGCCCCGCGCCTCTCAGACCCGGCTGGAAGAGACGAATGAAGTCGTCTCCATCCGTCTGCAGGCTACCGGCAAGCTGGTCTATGGCTCCCCGTTCGAGCTGTCGGTAGTCACCCGCCCGGCGGACGCGCAGTATATCGGCGTGGTGCTGGGCATCAAGGGCGAAGCCAAGGGCTACGTCACCCTCGTGCTCTCCGATAAGCTCCGCACCCTGCTCAAGATGATACCCCTGCCCCGCAAGATGTCCAAGACCCCTGATCAGGTAGAAGAGTTCAATGTCTACGCCTATGTCAAACAGCTTATCGACGGCAACGACGTCAGTGTGCTGCTGGGCGTGGCCGATGAGGTCGTCAAGGTGATGGATACCCTGAAATTCTATATCCCCACCCTGAAAGATATGTCCATGGGCCTGAAGCTCTCCCTCGAGCTCATCCGCCGCTACCTTCCCGAGGGTGCGTTCAGCCGCATCTATCTGGATGAGCAGCCTGTGGATTCGGGCAGCTATGTCGCGGGTGCCGTGGCGCTGGAATCCGGCGATTTGAACACCGCCGGTGTGGCCATGTTCAAGATAAAGCCCAAGACCGAGGGCGTCCGCCTCTACTGGGCCGAAGACCTGCCCGCCGGGATGACGCTGGCCGAGGCTGAGGCACACAATGTCGGCGCTCTGCTGGAGTCGGACGGCGTGGTGGTCGATAATGCCAAGGTCACCTGTACTTATAAAAAGAAGGGTCTGTTCAGCAGCAAGTCCACGGAGTTCCCGACGCAGCCGGGTATCTACACCCAGACGGCAACAGTCTCCGGCAACTATTCCTGCGAGAAGATCACACGGACCATCGTCATCAGCTAAAGGGTGCTGTTCTGAAAAAAGTAAAATGAAATGAGAGTGCCGCTGCACGAGGAATCGTGCGGTGGCACTCTTTTTTGCGTGTACACACGAAAAAAATTTTTGGAAAAAACACACGCAATCTGTTATGTATACTAGTTTATTTCAAATAAAATTGTGCATGATGTATATATAAGAAAAATATCAACGAAAAGATTATGGTAAAAACTACAAAAAACCCTTGAAATGTGTCGGGAAAATGTTTATTATAGAGTCACGGACGAAAAAAATAAAAAGGGGGGAATGAAGATGCTGGGGATGATGATGGATTTCCTTCGCGATTCTATAGATCCGGTGTTTGCAAAAGGAATGCTTACGATCTATAACTCTACAACATCGGTGATCATGGGGATTGCTGCAGTCGTGGCAATCGCTCAGCTCTTTCAGGAGAATAAGGATTCGGAGAATGATAAGGAGGAAGAGAAGCCTCTGAAGCGGTGTGCAGGAGAACTGTTTTTGGTAGTTGCAATTATCTTTTTTTGTTACGGAGAATACTGCAAGCTTCACTATTACGAGGTGCCAAACATCAATTTCTACGATAGTTATGAAAAGGTGGAAAAGGAGATCTCCGCGCCCGGCAGTATAGCGGACATCGTATATGACGAGGCGGCGAACCAAAGAGAAAATGAGGACGTAGAGGAGAGTGATGGGGAATTCAAGGTGTACGGCATCAACTATGTGCCGGGAAGCCTTATTTATCATCGGATGGGGGAAAAGGTGGACATCATTCTCTATGTAACGTGGGACAAGGGTCGGAAACCCATACCGAAAGCTGAAAAGCTGGACTTCGAATTTGATAGAGAGAAGATCCAACCGTGTGCTGAGGACAAATTCAAGATAACCGCATCCCCCTTTTTGTTTTGCTCCAAGGCAAAATACTTGGGTGACAGCAGCGATATGGTGCTGTATAACTACTATGACCTTAGCAAGCATCAGGTAATCATATCGCTTCTGGATGCCGAAACGCGGAAAATTGTACAGATGAAACGAGGGCAGTTATCGAAACCGATGGTGTTTGAAAAATTGCAGCCCGGGATATACTACTATGCGGTAGAAGCGGACGGTTACAGTCCCTATGTTTCACCCTACTCCCTTCAAGTTGTAGCCGGAGGAAAAAAGGACGGATGGGAAGGAGCTTATGTTTCCATGCGGGAGACAAAAGAAGAGTCGGAGGACGAGGAATTCCGGGTGCTCGTATGGGCGGGAGACGATTATCCTCTGCCGAATACAAAGCTGAAAGCCTACATAGAGCACCCAAATGAACTGGAGGAAGAAAAGGAAAATTTCTATAAAATGGCCACAGATGAAAATGGATTTTTGTTTTTTGAAGAGGACCTCATGAACGGAGCAAGGCCGATAGAGAGGAGATACCAACTTTATTGGAACAGGTGGATGCTGCTTAGCTATGAAGATGAATCTCGGGATTCTGCTGTTGAGGTCGAAGTGAAGGATGGCCTCGGAATTGCGAGACTGGCCGAACGCTAAAAAACGAAGGAGCACTGCATTAGCAATGCTCCTTCGTTTTTTAGTTACATCCGGAACCGCCAGCCCCAGCCGCCGCCACAGCAGCAGTTGCAGAGCAGATTGAGCAAGATCATGCTCCAGCACCAGCGCATCAGCCCGCCGGGCTGGGCGTAGGTGGTCTGGGTGCGGTAGGTCTGGCCGGGATTCTGCATCCGGCGCAGGTGCATCTGGTACTCGGTGTTATTGGGGTCCAGCTGAACGGCGCGGCGGGCATCCTGCAGTGCGTCGATGCTGTTGCCGAGGCCCTGATTGGCCAGCGAGGAGAGGTAGTACCACCGTGCCGAGCGGTTGTTCATGCCGTCCAGCACCCGGCGGGCCTCCGCATAGCGGCCATTGGCTACAAAGTTGCGCGCCGCCTGCATCTCGGGGCTGTCAGAGCCGGAGTAGCTGGCCCCGCTCTGCTGCTGGTAGCCGCCAAAACCGAATCCGAAACCAAACGGGTCGAACCCGAAGCCGAAATCGCCCTGCTGCCAGCCGTTCTGGCTGTAGCCCTGGTCGTATCCCTGCTGGTAGCCGCCCTGATAATAACCCTGCTGGCCGTAGCCGTAACCGCCGCCGGGCTGTCCGCCCATCTGGGGGCCGGTGTCGCCCTTGGTGATGGCGTCGTAAGCTGTCTGCACCTCTTTGAAGTGCTCTTCGGCGGTGGGGTCGTTGGGGTTCAGGTCAGGGTGCCAGCGCTTGCACTTGGCACGGTAGGCTTTCTTTATCTCGTCGTCGGTTGCGCCGCGCTGGATGCCCAGCACCTCATAGGGATCTCTCATGGGTCTACTTCCTCACGTCTCTCAGGCCATGCGCGGCCTTTTCGTTCCATACAATATTACAGTCTACAGGACAGTGCCTGCAAAATCAAGACAAAATCCGCCTTTTGGGCGGAATTGGTTACTTTTTTGGGGCCTCTTTGGCCTGTTTGCAGTTGTATTTGAGCCACACGCCGGAATACAGGATGTTCCGCAGAAGGTCCGCGTCCTCCACGCAGGGCAGACGCTCGAAGCTTCTGGCACACCGGGCCAACAGCAGCTCAAAAATTTCCCGCATCTCTTCCTCGTAGCCGGGCTGACGGCTGAGGGTGCGCAGCGGATTGTATGCGCCCTTTTTCTCGTCCCGTGCCAGGTCATCGTAGGCGTCCAGCAGGTAGATGAATTTACCCAGATGGAAGCCGATGCTCCGCAGCTCCGGCGACCAGTGGTCCTGCCTGTAGTCGAACAGCTCGGCCATCAATTCGCCGAAGCAGCCCGACACAGCGTCGAGGTCTTCGCTGCCCTCAGCTTCCAGCTGAGCCAGCCGGTCGAGGCAGGTGCGGATGGCATTGCACTGTCGGGGCCAGCGCTGTGCGACGGTCTGAGCAGGGGAGTCCAGCAGCTTTTCGAAGCCGAGGCCCAGCAGGCTGTGGTCGTCGTTCCATTTATCGGCGGCGTTGTAGTAGTGGAGCGCCACGCTCATATCGGCGCAGTAGTCGGTGGGGCCGCTGTGCCGCCAATTTATCTTCCGGATGGGGTGGATGGGGCAGTGGCCGCTGCCGGTGACGCACTCGCTCTCACCCTCGTAGAGGCTGGAAAGCAGCAGATCCAGGAAGGTCAAATCATAGCTCAGCGTCAGACGGCCCCGCAGGCCGTGGAGCGCACCGATGCGGCGGCAGAGGCCGCAGTAGGCCGTGCGGTAGCGGGCCTTGGCCTCGTCGTCCAGCGCGGCCTGATTCGGGATGACATATCCAAACATACGTTAGCTCTTCTTGATGAATTGGGTGCCGCAGCGGGGGCAGGAGATCTGGATGCGGCCCCGGCCCCGGGGAACGCGCAGCTTCTGGCGGCACTGGGGGCAGCGGTAATAGTGGTAGAGTTTGCGGTTGTCCCACTGGTCCTTCAGGCCGCTGAACTTATTGCGGATGCGGTCCTTCACGGCGTAGTATTTATAATTTTCTTCGGTGCGCTTGGAGATGTTGCGGCTGAACATCCGGTAGTAGCACAGGCCCAGCAGCACCACGCCGACGTACAGCAGCAGCGGCAGACGGGTGAGGATATAGACCAGGATCAGCACGAGAGAGGCGATGTTCAAAAACTGGTTCAGACCATCGGTGCCGTAGCGGCCTATCATGAACTGGCGTATCTTTTCTTTCATAAACATCCTTCCTCATAAAAGAGGGGCGGGTGCGCCGCCCCTCTGTGTTTTTCTGCTTTCAGGATACCATGCAACCATGAGAAAATTTTGAACAGAGTGCAAACCTATCGTAAAGAGACGGCATTTAAGGGCCGCTCACTCCTCCCGGCAGCGGATGGTGAGGGAAACTTCAGCGTCCAAAGCACCCTCCATCCGGCAGTGGAGCCTAGCCGGGCCGGCCTCGCCGGTGGTGGCGAGATAGGTGCCTGCCATGCCGCCCCGCAGAGGGACGACGCTGGGGCCGAGGATGCGCAGCGGCCCCTCTACGCTCAGCTGAACGGCCTCACCACAGTAGGGCAGGAGGTTGCCGTTCTGGTCGATGGCCCGCAGGCTCACGGCGGCACAGTCCCAGGTGGGGCCGTCGGTCAGGATGGGATTGTGGACGGTGCATTCCAGCCGGACGCTCTGCACCGGCTCCTTCACGACGGTGCGGACGGCCCGGCCATGCCACACGGCCTCGAAGCGGTAGACGGCGGCGGGGCTGCCCAGCACGCCGATATATTTGTAGTAAAGCTGCACCAGCTCGTTCCAGCTCAGGCGCAGCGAGTACATCCGCGCCCGGGACAGGGGCGAAAGCTCCATGGCGTCCCGGCGCATCTCGTTGAGGATGGCGGCCACCTGCGGCGCGGCAGTGCGGTCGATGCCCTCGTATTTCTCCAGCAGCAGGCCCACGAAATCGTGGATCTCAATGGGCGGGTGGGGCAGAGCCGCAAAGCGGCCCCGGCGGTCGGGGGTGAACTCGGCTACGAAGTCGTTGTCCCGGTAGAGCCGCAGGCTCTCGGCGTTGGTGAACGCCCAGCACGCCCCCGCAAAGCCGCCCGGATGGTCGCCCAGCGCCATGCTGGATGAAATTTCGAGCACGATGTCGGAAGGGGAGCGGGGCGTCTTCTGGCTGGCGTAGACGGCGGCAGAAAGCTTCGGGCTGCGGAACATATCCATCACACCCTGATAGCTGATGCGGTCGCCGCTGCCGAATTCGCGGTGGGTGTTGTAGTCGGTCATGCACCAGCCGAAGCTGCCCGCCACGCCCTGCTGAGCGATGGTGTCGTTGAGGACGGCGGCGTAGCGCAGGGCCTGCGCCAGGCGGTGGGGCTCGTCGTCGAAGGACTTGGCCGGGAACTGGGCGCCCTCGAACTCGCTGATGAGATAGCCTTTCCGGGTGTCGGGGGTGACGGCGGTGCGGGCCTCGCACCCGACGCCGCGCCCGTGGTAGGAGTAGTCGGCATAGGCGTATACATCTTCCAGAAGCTGGCTGCGGCGGGTGCTGCGGGTACCAGCCGTGGGGCGGGTGGGGTCGAGGCGGCGCACCGTCTCGTTGGTGCGCTTATAAAAGTTCTCGTCGTCGGCGCTGCCGCTGACCCGCACGCCCCACAAAAAGATGCTGGGGTGGCTGCGGCACTGGCAGACCATCTCGCGGCAGTTCTGCAGAGCCTGCGCTTTCCAGATGTCGTCGCCGACGTGCTGCCAGCCGGGCATCTCCACAAAGACCAAAAGGCCCAGTTCGTCGCAGGCATCGAGGAAGGCGGGGCTGGGGGGCGTGGTGAGGCGCACAGCGTTGCAGCCCAGCTGCTTTTTCAGGAGCTGAGCGTCCAGCCGCTGGATGCTGTCGGGCATGGCATAGCCCTGATAGGCGTAGCTCTGGCGGCGGTTGAGGCCCCGCAGCTCCACCCGCTGGCCGTTGAGGTAGAGCCCGCCCGCCACGAACTGCAGGGTGCGGAAGCCGAACCGGCAGCTTTTCTCGTCCAGCACCCGGTCGGGCAGGCCGCCGGTGCCGGGACGGATGAGCCGGACGGTCAGGGTGTAGAGGGTGGGGTGCTCGATGCTCCACGGATGGACGCTGTTCAGTGCGCCGGTGATGGGCAGCGACAGCTCGCCGGTGTAGAACGCCCGGCTGCCCGAGGGGCTGCGGATCTCGGCCTGTAACGTGCAGCCCACCGTCTCGCCCACGGTGGCCGTGTAGATGCGGAAATCGCCCTCGGCCTTCGTCTCGATGAAGATGTCCCGCAGGTAGGCGGGCTCTTTCACGTCGAGGCAGACGGCGCGGCAGATACCGCCGTAGGTCAGAAAGTCCATCTGCCCGCCGAAGGGCGGGATGTTCAGATCTTCGCGGCTGTCGCAGCGGACAGCCACCACGTTTTTCTGACCCAGATGGAGAGCACTGGTCAGATCGACGGTAAATGCGGTGTAGCCGCAGCTGTGGTGGAACACCCGCCGCCCGTTGCAGAACACCGTGGCGTCATGGGCCACGGCTCCGAAGGTGAGCAGGACGGTGCGGCCCTCCCATTCTTTGGGCGCAAAAAACTCCCGCCGGTAGCCCGAAAGCTTCTGGTAGTCGTTCTCGTTGCAGTAATTGTAGGGCAGTGCCTTGACTGTGTGGGGCAGGCGCACCGGCTCAAGGGTCAGCTCCGGGCATTCCGGCCGCACGATGGCGGGGTCAAAGACCGGGGTGAAGAGCCAGCCGTCGTTCCAATCGTAGTGTTCCATGGCAAATGTTCTCCGTGGCAAAGAATACTTTAGCTCCTATGCTACCACAAAGTTATGAACGAAAAAAGAATCCGGGCCGGATTTTATCGGTTTCCGAATAAAATTTCAGAAAGAAGGGGCCGCGTTCCCGGCGGGAAAGCGGCCCTTCTTTGAAAAAGCTCAGCGGATAAAGTTGGTCATGGGTCTGCGGGGATTCTCCGGGTGCTGGATGCCTGCGGCTTTGCCGGCCTCGATGCACCGGAGCAGCCAGGCCATGTTGCGGCCCAGCTCCTGCATGACGGCGCAACCCTCGGCGTCCTGCAGCACCTGCTCGGGGTTCGAGCCGTGGACCATGGGCCAGTAGGAGCCGCTCACCAGCGGCATATGGAAGAACTCGGGGTACTTCACCAGCTGGTCGAGGGTGCTGGTGGTGCCGGCGCGGCGGGCCGAGCAGCAGATGGCGGCGGGCTTGTAGGCCAGATACCTGCCGCCCGCGTAGGCGAGACGGTCCATGAAGCTGGTCATGTTGCCGGAGGCGGAAGCGTAATGCACCGGCGTGCCGAAGACGAAGGCGTCGGCAGTCTTGGCCTTCTCGATGGCCTCGTTGACCACGCCGCCGAAGACGCAGCCCTTGCCGGCGGCACAGCCGCCGCAGCCGATGCAGCCGCCCACGGGCTTTGTGCCGACGTTCAGGATCTCCGTCTCGATGCCGGCGGCGTTCAGCTCCCCGGCGATGAGGCCCAGTGCGGTATAGGTGCAGCCCTTCTCGTGGGGGCTGCCGTTGATGAGCAGGACTTTCATGATAAATACTCTCCTTTTGTACGCCCGAAAAAGCGGCGTTCTGGTATGATTTTAGCACATTCATGACCGTAACGCAACGAATCATGACGCTGCCCTTGACAAAGACCGGCGGTATGACGATAATATGAAGTTACGATAACAGGAAAGACCCGAAGGAGGCCAAAACCATGCGAGTCATTGCAGGAGAAGCCCGCGGCAGACGGCTGGAAGCGCTGCCCGGCACGGATATTACCCGCCCCACCCTCGATCAGGTGAAGGAGGCGATGTTCAGCATCGTCCAGTTCGACCTGCCCGGAGCCCGTGTGCTGGACCTGTACGCAGGCAGCGGCCAGCTGGGCATTGAGGCGCTGAGCCGGGGTGCTGCCCGGTGCGTGTTCCTGGACGAGAACCGCGAGGCCGTGAACATCGTTATGAAGAACTGCAAGAACTGTGGCGTCTTCGACCGCAGCCGCGTCAACATCGGCGAAGCGGCCCGCTTCCTCTCGGCCTGCCGGGAGCAGTTCGATCTGGTGCTGCTGGACCCGCCCTTCCACAACGGCACGCTGGAAAATATCCTCCCCATCGTGGATAAGTGCGTCGCCCCCGGCGGCATCGTCATCTGCGAGAGCGAGACGAAACTCGTCCTCCCCGCCGAAGTGGGCGGTCTACAGCTGAAGAAGCAGTATAAGTACGGCAAAGTCCTGCTCTGGAAATATGTGAGACCCATGGCAGACGCCGCAGAGGAAGAAGGAGAAGCGTGATGAACGTCAACGAGCTTTTGGATACCATCGAAGACCTGCTGGAAGAGAGCACCGGAATGCCCCTTTCGGGCGGCAAGCGCATCGTGGATGTGGAACAAATTCGGGACTATCTCGATGACATCCGCGCAAACCTCCCCGTGGAGCTGCGTCAGGCCCAGTCCATCGTCGGCGACCGCGCCCAGCTCATCGAGTCGGCCAACGCGCAGGCACAGGCCATCGTCAAGAAGGCAGAAGAGCGCGCCCGCATCCTCGTGAGCGAGGCCGAGATCGTCCGCGCCGCCCAGCAGCGTGCGTCCGAGATCGTCTCCGCTGCCCAGACCGAGGCCCGCACCGTCCGCCAGACGGTCACGGATTACTGCGATAATATGCTGAAAACCACCGAGGAGACGATGTCTGAGAACGCCGCCCAGGTGAAAAACGTCCGTGCGAACCTGCGCCAGAACCCCCGCCGCGGCGTGTGATGAGCCGCTCCTGACCTGAATCCAGTCCCCTGCGAGTAAAAATGACGATTCGCAGGGGCTTTTTTTGTAACATTTTGTAGGAAAAAAGCGCAGGAAAAAACTTGCATTCGGCGTTTCGATTTGCTAAAATAAAATAGAGTCGTCAGGTATCTTGACAGAGCAGAAAACGGGACAAACTCCCCGGGAGATGTCCGGCGTATCGGACGGCTCGGAACACGAAACGAAAGGAGGCTGGGCGCGATGACTCAGACAGAAGATTTGGCACAGTTCGACCCGGCCTCGTTTGAGCATATCCCCGTGCTTCTGAACGAGTGCCTCGACGGACTGAACATCGACCCGGCAGGCACCTATCTCGACGGCACGGCGGGCGGCGCGGGACACTCCCGCCAGATCGCCCTCCGGCTGGACGGCGCAAAAGGCGGGCGGCTCGTCTCTCTCGACCAGGACCCCGACGCGGTGCAGACCGCCAGGGCGCGGCTGGCCGGGCTCCCGGCCACGGTGGTGCAGATAAACTTCCGCTACGCCGGACAAGCCCTCGAGAGCCTCGGCATCGAGAAGATAAACGGTGCGCTGCTGGACCTCGGCGTTTCCAGCCATCAGCTGGACGACGCGGCCCGGGGCTTTTCGTACCGGGCAGACGCCCCGCTGGACATGCGGATGAGCCAGCAGGGGGAGACGGCGGCAGACCTCGTGAACACCGCCAGCCGGGAAGAGCTCTCCCGCATCCTGCGGGACTACGGCGAAGAGCCCTATGCCTGGCAGATCGCCGGCCACATCGTGGAGGCCCGCGAGACGGCCCCCATCGAGACGACGTTACAGCTGGCCGACATCGTGGCCAGCGCCATGCCGCCTGCGGAGCGGCGCAAGAACAAGAATCCTTCGCGGCGCACGTTTCAGGCGCTGCGTATCGCGGTCAACCACGAGCTGGATGCTCTGGAGGAAGGTCTGGATACCATCTTCGACCACCTTGCCCCGGGCGGAAGGCTGTGTGTGATCACCTTCCATTCGCTGGAAGACCGGCTGGTGAAAAATAAGTTCCGCCGCTGGTCCACCGCCTGCACCTGCCCGCCGGAGTTCCCGGTCTGCGTCTGCGGCGGCAAGGCGAAGGCAAAGCTCATTACCCGGAAGCCCATCGAGGCCGACAGGCAGGAACTGGAGGAGAACCGGCGCAGCCGTTCTGCTCATCTGCGCGTTTTGGAGAAACTCTGAGCCGGATAAGATGCCGCTCAGTGTAAGAGGAGGAGATCAACTATGGGTCAGCCAGCTTATGATATGTCGTCTGAGGTGCGTCGCAGAAAAGCGCCTCAGACCACCCAGCGCAAGGTCGCACTGCGGGTGGAAAAGGGCGGCAAACGCCGTCTCAGCCCGTTCCAGGCGGCCATGCAGCACGCACTTCAACTGATCTCGATGGCACTGCTGGCAGGCTTTGCGGTAAGCCTGCTGTGGAGCGAGGCCCAGCTGGTGGAGGTCAACGACCAGATCCAGAAGGCCAAAGCGGAACTCGTGAGCGAGCAGAGCCAGTACACCTACTATAACAGTGTCCTCAACAGCAAGACCAACATCACCAGCGTGGAAGAAGTGGCCGGGCGGCTGGGCCTCATGAAGATGGACCAGAGCCAGCTCACCTACATCCGCCTCGACAGCGACAGCGTGCTGGTGCGCAGGGAGTCGGCTGTCCACCAGTGGACGGATTTCCTGCACGACGGTGCCATGACCATTCTGGCCTCCGTCCGCAGCGTAAAATAAGCAAACAGACAGAAAAGCGTGCGGCAGCGCACGCTTTTCTGGTTTCTGCAGGAGAATACCATGCAAAACAAGCCCTCCAACGACCAGCATAAGAGCATCTACTACCGCCTCCGCCGCAGCGACCCGCACGAGCGCCTCAGTGCGCGGCTGCGGCATTTCAGCTTCGGCGCGGCGGTATTTTTTGTAGTGGCGGCTGCGGGCATCGTCACCCACAGCCTGTATAACATCCAGATAAAACAGGGTGCGACCTTCCGCCAGTATGCGGCCCAGCAGCAGCTGCTGGACAGCACCATCCAGGCCACCCGCGGCGAGATCTACGACGCCTCCGGCATCACGCTGGCGTCCACCAGCGTAGTATGGACCATCTGGGCCGACCCCAGCTACAGCACGGCCCTCTTCACCAGCCAGACCGTCGAGGAGACGGGTGAGGCTGTCAAGACCGTGGACGAGACGACGCTGGCCGATGTGAGCCGCCAGCTCACCCTGCGGCTGCTCTCCGGCGACGGCGAGAGTCTGGACAGCGTAGATACCTCCTCGGCGGAATATCAGACCCAGTACCAGACCGTCCACGACGCGCTGGCCAAGAACGGGTCGTCCTATCAGGTGCTGGCCACCAAGGTGAACAATGCCGTCAAGCTCTCCATCGAGAAATACATCAGCGAATATAATAAAGATCACGCCAAAGCCAAGACTCTGGAAGACGGCACCGTCATCAAGAAGGGCCGCGTCTCCGTCTCTTCCTCCAAGAGCTTCCAGCGCGATTACCCCTACGGCGCGTTCGCCGCATCGGTGTTGGGCTTCTGCAACGGCGACGGCGAGGGCTTCTACGGCCTCGAAAAATCCTACAATGACACCCTCGCGGGCGTCAATGGCCGCACCATCACCCTCCGCAATGCCTACGGCAACGCCATCGCCGACGCCAACGCCACCACTTACGCCGCCAAGGACGGCTCCAATCTGGTGCTGTCGCTGGACGTCAATGTGCAGGAGGTCGTGGAGCGCTACCTCAACGAGGCCATCTACGCCAACACGGTCGAGAACCGCGGCGCAGCCATCGTCATGAACGTCAAGACCGGTGCCATCCTTGCCATGGCCTCGAAGCCTGACTTCGACCCCAACGCTCCGCTGGATTTCAGCGAGAACCTGGCCTATCTGAATGAGCAGGTGAACGCCGAGCCGGAAATTTACACCATCTACAAGAAAGACTCCAATGGCAACTATCTCCGGGATGAGCAGGGCAAGAAGATACCGGAAGAGGACCCCGATTACACCGGAACCTACCGCGACATCCAGTGGAAGAACAAGACCATCACCGAGCTGTACTACCCCGGAAGCGTCTTCAAGGTCATCACGGCCGCCATGGGTGTGGACTCGGGCAAGGCCACCTATTACACCACCTTCAACTGCTCCGGTGCCTACGGTGTGGCAAAAGAGACGTATCACTGCGCCGGTAAGAAGGCCCACGGCGTCCAGAACCTCGCCGAGGCCCTCCGGAACAGCTGCAACATCTACTTTATCCAGCTGGGTCAGCGGCTGGGTTCCAGCGTCTTCTACGACTACTTCGACGCTTTCGGCTTCACCGAGCGCACCGGGGTGGACCTGCCCAACGAGACGGGCATGATGAAGTATTACACCAAGAGCCAGCTGGGCGAGGTCGAGCTTTCGTCTTCCTCCTTCGGTCAGGCAATGGCTGTGACCCCGCTGCAGGTCTGTACCGCCATCTCGGCAGCCGTCAACGGCGGCTACCTCGTCACCCCTCATGTGGTGGATAAGATAACCGACCAGAACGGCAATGTCGTCGAGGAGATCGGCGCGAACGTCCGCCGCCAGGTCATCAGCAAGAGCGCCAGCGAGACCATCCGCCAGATCATGGAGTATGAGGTCGGCGACGGCACCACCACCGGCGGCGGCTCCAACGCCTACGTCGCGGGCTACCGCATCGGCGGCAAGTCCGGTACGTCCGAGCAGCTGAACATGGAGCGCCGCGCCGACGGCGACTACAAGAAGGTCGCCTCCTTTGCCGCCGTCCTGCCCGCCAACGACCCCGAAATTCTGGTCTATGTCATGCTGGACGACCCCAACAACGCCAGCACCGACTATTCGTCCATCCTGGCTGCGCCTGTGGTCGGCAACATCATCAGTGAGATAGCCCCCTATCTGGGCATTGCCACCGACGGCATCGACCGCAGCCAGAACACCGTCAAGGTGCCGAACCTCGTGGGCAAGGAGTGGAGCAATGCGCAGGTCTCCCTGAATACCAAGGGCCTCAAGCATCAGCTCGTGGAGAGCGAGAGCGACCAGACCGCCGCCGTCGTCACCTACCAGTACCCCAACGCGGGCGCAGCGGTGGCCAGCGGCACCACCATCTATCTTTACACCGATACCTATTCCGGCAGCCACACGGAAGTGCCGGACGTCAGCGGCAAGAGTGCCGACTTTGCCCGCCAGATGCTGACCGCCGCCGGCCTGAACTGTCAGGTGGCGGGCGACAGCGCCGGTACCGTGCAGAGCCAGAGCGAGGCCGCCGGCTCCAGCGTCCAGAAGGGCACTGTCGTTACAATTACCTGTGGGTAATGCATTAGGCTCTCCCTTTGGGAGAGCTGGCGCGTCAGCGCCTGAGAGGGCAAGGCCGGTCAAAAAATGGAACCGGCTTGGATAACATTTATATGAGGGAGAATGATTTATGGAAAAAATCGCAGCAGACCTGCTTTTGAAGGGCCTTGCCCCCGAGGGCTTCGCCGACAGCCAGCCCATCGGCCTCGTGACCACCGACAGCCGCGAGGTCTGCCCCGGCTGCATCTTTGTGGCTTTCCCCGGTGAGCGCTTCGACGGCCACGATTTCGCGGCCAAGGCGCTGGAAGAGGGCGCGGCCTACGTCGTCCTCAATCATCCGGTGGAGGGCGTCCCGGCTGAACGGGCGGTCATCAGCCCCGACAGCTACCACGCCATGATGGTCATGGGCGCGAACTACCGCGGCCAGTTCCACCCGAAGGTGGTGGGCGTCACCGGCAGCGTGGGAAAGACCACCACCAAGCAGATGACCTACGCCGCCATCGCGGGCTTTGGCAATACCATCAAGACCGAGGGCAACCAGAACAATGAGCTGGGCCTGCCCCGCACCATCTTCCGCATTGGCAGGGATACGGAGTACGCTGTCGTGGAGATGGGCATGAGCCACGCCGGTGAGATCGAGCGTCTGGCAAAGTGCGCCCGCCCCGATGTGGGCATCATCACCTGCATCGGGGTGTCCCACATCGGCAATCTGGGCAGTCAGGAGAACATCTGCAAGGCGAAGCTGGAGATCTGCGCCGGCCTTGCCGAGGATTCGCCCCTCGTGCTCAACGGCGACGACCCCTTCCTGCGCAAAGCCGTTCTGCCCGCCCATGTCCGGCCCGTGTGGTTCAGCCTCGGCGACGAGAACGCCGACGTCTGCGCCCTTGATGTCCGGCAGGAGGGCGACGGCATGGCCTTCACCCTCTGCGATAAAAATGCAGGCCGCTATGAGGTGACGATTCCTGCGATGGGACGCCACAATGTGGCGAACGCGCTGGCCGCTTACGCCGCCGCCACCCGTCTGGGCCTCGCGCCCGAGGGCGTCATCGCGGGTCTGGCCGATTTCGAGCAGACCGGTATGCGCCAGAAGGTGGTCCACGCAGGCAGCATGGACGTCATCGAGGACTGCTACAACGCCAACCCCGACAGTATGAAGGCTGCGCTGGCGATGTTCAAAGAGTACCCCTGCAAGCGCCGCTTCGCTCTGCTGGGCGATATGCTGGAACTGGGCGGGATGAGCGCGCCCGCTCATGAAGAGCTGGGCCGTCAGGCCGCAGAGGCCGGGCTGACCGCTCTTGTCACCTACGGCCCCGAGGCCGCACGGACGGCAAAGGCCGCAAAGGACGCGGGCCTCGCCGACGTCGTCCACGCCGAGGATTACCAGCAGGCCGCAGACGCTCTGCTGGCCCGGATGGCCCCGGGCGACGCTCTGCTGGTGAAGGCCAGCCGGGGCATGGCACTGGAAAAGGCGCTGGCCCTGTTTTATCCCGTCTGCGCAAAGTAAAATACTTGGAGTATCGTTATTATGATTCGTTTTGCCTTGATCGTCGCCTCAACGCTGGGGTTCGTCCTCACGGCGGCGCTCGGGAATTTGATGACGCCGCTGCTGCGGGCGTTCCGCGTCCGGCAGGAGGAAAATGAGCCGCCCACGATGGGCGGGCTCTGCCTGATGGTGGGGACACTGGCGGCGGTGGGCGTCGGCTGGACAGCGGCCTGTGTCGCCCAGCCGGAGCTGCTGGGGACCGAGAGCCTGCTGACCACCCGGCTGCTCATCGCCCTGTTCGGGGCGCTCTGCTTCGGGGCCGTGGGCCTCGCGGACGATGTGGTCCGACTGCGGCATCGGTCGCCGCTGGGGCTGCGCCGCCCGGTGCGGCTGGCGCTGGAAGCAGCCTCCGGCACGCTGGTGCTGGCCCTGCTGGGGCTGAACCACTGCCTGCCCGACGGGCTGGCCCGGCCGGGCGTCGGCTACTGCACCC
>UMFA01024114.1_pt1 | contig 20903 bp, 10 predicted proteins | sample 1964891 | NCBI WGS metagenome assembly UMFA01 (sample SAMEA4836034, study PRJEB28245) | human gut metagenome | biome: gut microbiome; material: fecal sample | place: Denmark | collected 2008
GCTGCATCCGGCTAAGGCTACGAGCATTAGGGCTTTGGGACGGGGGCCCTCGTCGTTGCCCCCGTTCTCCATATCCCTGTCTATTGTCACCTTATGCCCGTCTAGCAAGGTCTCGAATGTCAAGTCCTTTTCCCAGTTTAGAGTGATTTGAGCGGACATGTTATTCTTGTTTATTTTAGTATTTCTTGAAGTTTAGCGTCGATCTCCTCGCCATGTAGGTTCTTGGCGATGATCGTTCCGTCCTTATCCACCAATACGGTGTGAGGGATGCTGTTTACCCCGTATAGTTGAGCACCGGAGTTTTTCCAGCCTTGCAAGTCGGAGAGTTGGGTCCATGTGATATTCAGGTCCTTTACGCCTTTCGCCCATGCGTCAGCCTTGCTATCCAAGGAGATGCCAACTATCTCGAAACCTTTGTTCTTGTATTTCTTGTAAGCGGCTACCAAATTCGGCATATCCCGGCGGCAAGGAGGACACCAGCTTGCCCAAAAATCGATCAACACGATGTTCTTGCCATTGCCTACGAACTCGGATAACTTGTGCGTCTTACCGTTCGGGTCGGCCATCTCGAAGTCCACGAACTTCTTGCCTACGGCTACGGTTTTCAGTACATCTAGGTGAGCCATGAGCTTATCGATGTTCGGAACGGCCTTGAAAGCGGAGTCCGCCTTGGCGATAATCTCGTTCTGGACCGCCTCGTCCAAGCTGTAACGGAAATCGTATAATAACTTGGCGGCGGATTGCTTGGTCGTATTATTCAATATGTAAGTCTTGACGGCATCGGTTACCTTTTGGTCGATCTCGTCATATTTCTTCTCGGCGGCGCTTACGACTTCCTTATCCTCTGATTTCATGTCGGCGGAAAGCTTCTCCAGATCCGCACGCAAAGTCTTCATTTGTGCTTGCAGGGCTTTCAGGCCGTCATTCTCCGGTGTTCCGGAAACGGCGGAAGCGGCCTCGTCAAGAACAGCCTGTAATTTACCGTTCTCCAGTACGAATACGCTTGTAAAAGGAGCGTTCTCGCCGGAAGCGGCACGTTTGGGTTCCACGACATCCTCGGCGAAGGCGAGTTTGCGTAGGGCAGGGGCGTTCTGTGTTCCTTTGAACGTGAACGTGCCGTTCTGCACCAATGCGCTATCCATTGGGGCGGCGTCTTGTACGCCATATTCATACAGGTAAACGTATTTTCCGTTTAGATCGGTGTTCGCTACGGTACCGTTGATCTCGTAACCCGGTTTTTCGCTGCATGCGGCTAGGAGCAGAGCTGATGCGGCAAGAGTAAGATACTTTTTCATTTTGTATTTGTGTTATGTAAGTAATGTATTAAAATATGGAATATTGACTTCGCGAATATACGAAGTCTTTTGGGAAAAAACGTTGCCCGATGACATTTACATAAGGCTTTGCTCCGAAAAAAGAAATATTCTCGCTTATCTTATCTGTAGAAGAGTGAATTTTTAAGTATAGTGTTGTTTTTCAATTTATTGCAGTTTTGTTGTTTTTTATGCTTAGGAAACTTTAGTTTCTTCTAGGGAAAACAAAAGTTTTCCTATGAATAAACAAGAGTTTCTCCCGTATAAAACTCTTGTTTCTATCGGAAGAAACAGATGTTTCTTTTAGAAGGTCGGCTATGTCTCCAATGAAAATCTGTCCGAGTTATTGAAATAAGTGGAGTTTTATGTACTTTTGAGGACTAAACAACGGACGATTGAGACAATGACATTTAAAGAAGTACTTCAAAGATTCCGTACCGGATCTTTTACCGAAAGAGAAAAGGGAGCGAAGTTTGAGAAACTGATGAAGAGATGGTTCCAAACGGACCCTCGCTATGCGGATAAATTGCAGGAGGTTTGGCTTTGGGAGGAATTTCCGGGAAAAAAGGATTTCGGCGGGAAAGATCTTGGTATAGACTTGGTGGCGAAAACTGATTTGGGTGATTATTGGGCCATCCAGTGTAAATGCTATGACGAGAAGGCCGTCATAAGCAAGGCGGTCGTAGACTCCTTTATATCCACCGCTCATCGTGCGTTTATAGATGATTTAACCTTGAAGACCACGTATTTCAGTAACCTGATCTGGGTTTCTACCACCTTGCGCTGGGGAGCGAATGCGGAAGAGACGTTGAAAGGTCAAGACATTTCGGTGACTCGTATCAATATGCATGAGTTGGAGGCTTCTCCGGTTGATTGGGATAAACTCTTGAAAGGGGATACGGGAAAAGCGGCTTTACGGGAAGGTAAACAGCCTCGCAAGCATCAGTTGGAAGCGATGAAAGCGGCTCATGAATATTTTAGGGTACATGACCGGGGAAAACTAATCATGGCTTGTGGAACGGGAAAAACGTACACCTCCTTGGAGATCATAGAGCAAGAGACCGGGGGCAAGGGACTGATTTTATTCATGGTCCCCAGTATCGCTCTTTTAGGACAATCGCTGAATGCTTGGATGACAGATACGAAATACAGGATGAAGGCTGTTTGTATTTGCTCGGATTCCAAGGCTTCCAAAAGGAACGATTTCGATAATGACGAGACGAGTATCATCGATAACCCATTGCCCGCCACGACAAATATCAACTCGATAAAACGGCAATTATTAGGCTATAAGGATACGGACGGACTGGTTGTCGTATTCTCGACCTATCAAAGTATAGATGTCTTGGCCGAGGCGCAGCGAGCGCTATTGGAGGCTGATCCGTCTTATGGTATATTCGATTATATCGTTTGCGACGAGGCGCATCGGACAACCGGTTTTAAGCAAAAAGGTCGTGATGAGAGTCATTTTACTAAAATACATGACAATGACTTGATCCGGGGGAAAAAGCGTCTTTACATGACGGCTACCCCACGTTATTATAATGACAATGCCAAGGCGACGGCTAAAGACAAGGATTTAGTGTTGTGGAGCATGAATAACCCGGACTATTATGGCGAGGAGTTTTTCCGGATCGGATTCGGACGTGCCGTGCGTGAGGGACTGCTGACGGACTATAAGGTATTGGTGCTGACGATTAGCGAGGATGATATCCCGGATTCTATCCTAGAGGATGTCAAGGATAAGCAACAAAAGGAAATAAAGATGGACGACGCCAGTAAGCTCATCGGTTGTATCAATGGCTTGTCCAAACGTATAAAAGGAGATAAGGGGGTTACGAAGGAGGCGGACCCGGTATTGATGCGGAGGGCCGTGGCGTTTTGCTCGACCATTAATCCGAGTGAGCGGGGGAGCGGTATCTCTTCCAAGGGGTTTGCTGCCGTGATGCCTACGATGGTGAGAAAATATAAGGAATCCTTGTCGGAGGAAGTACGGGAAGAGGTCGTGGATATCGAGGTTCAACATATCGACGGGGCGATGAATGCCGCTACACGGGAGGAGAAGATCGCTTGGCTGAAGGAGGAGACCGGCAATCCGAACGAGTGCCGTATTCTATCGAACGTGCGTTGCTTGTCCGAAGGGGTGGATGTGCCGGCTTTGGACGCTGTTCTTTTTGTAGCCGCCCGTAATAGCGAGGTGGATGTCGTGCAGAGCGTGGGGCGTGTGATGCGTACGTTCCACAAGGGGGCTACGGATGAGAAGAAATATGGTTATATCATTGTCCCGGTAGTCGTTCCGGCGGATGTGGAGCCGGAGAAGGCGATGGAGGATAACGAGCGTTTTTCCGTGGTCTGGAAAATCTTGAATGCCTTGCGTGCCCACGACGATGAGTTTAACGCTACGGTCAATAAGATACATTTGAATAAGGTGAAGCCTCCCAAGGTGGTTGTCGCCGGGATACCGCAAGGCTCGGGCCGGATGCACGGGAAGGATTGGATGCCCGATCCGCAGGATCAACAGACGGGGGCGACCGAGCTAAGTAATGAGGAAATCGCTCGCCAGTTGGAACTTCGTTTCGGTTCTTTGCAAGATGGGATCTACGCGAAGATGGTCGAGAAGGTCGGAGATCGCCTGTATTGGGAGAACTGGGCGAGGGAGATCGGTTTGATCGCCCAGAAATTTATAGAGCGCATCGCCCGTGTCGTGAAAGAGGAATTGCACAAAGAGGCTTTCGTTGAATTCTTGAATGGCTTGCAAAAGAACTTGAACCCTTCCATTGACGAGGGACAAGCGGTGGAGATGCTGGCGCAGCATATGATTACACGTCCGGTATTCGATGCCTTGTTTAAGGACTATCAGTTTGTCAAGAATAATGCGGTCAGCCGTAGTATGCAACGTATGTTGGAGCTACTGGAGAGCGAGGCCATGGAAAAGGATACGGAGGTATTGAATAAATTCTATGAGAACGTGCGCATGAACGTGGGCGATATTGACAATCTGGAAGGAAAGCAGATGCTTATCAAAAATCTGTATGAGAAGTTCTTCAAGGGTGCTTTCCCGAAGACCGTGGATAAGCTGGGTATCGTTTATACACCAGTGGAATGCGTGGATTTTATTATCCATTCCGTTGACGATATCTTGCGCAAGGAATTTGATTGCAGCCTTTCGGATGAGAATGTACATATCTTAGATCCTTTCACGGGGACGGGTACTTTCATTACCCGTTTGTTACAAAGCGGTTTGATCCGTCCGGAAGATCTGGAACGTAAATATAAGAATGAGATTCATTGCAATGAGTTGGTCTTGCTCGCTTATTATATCGCTGATGTCAATATCGAGAGCGTCTTTCATAGTCTCGTAAAGCGAGATACTTATTTGCCGTTCGAGGGCATTTGCTTAACGGACACTTTCCAGACAACCGAGAACGAGGAGAATGTCTTGGATCAGACTTGGTTTCCCGAGAATGCGGCGAATGTGGATAAGCAAAAGAAAGCTCCGGTACGGGTTATAATGGGTAATCCTCCGTACTCGGTCGGACAGAAATCGGCGAATGATAATGCGCAGAATTTGAGTTACGCTCATTTGGATAAACGGATTGCCGAGACGTATGCCAAAGCCGCTCAAGCGACTAATAAGAACTCTCTTTATGATAGTTATATTAAGGCGTTTCGTTGGGCGAGTGATCGTATTGCGGATTGCAAGGATGGGGGTGTGGTAGCTTTCATTAGTAATGGGGCTTGGATTGATGGAAATGCTCAAGAAGGATTTAGGAAATGTCTTGAGGATGAATATTCGAGTGTATATGTGTTTAATTTAAGGGGAAACCAACGTACGAGTGGTGAGTTGTCTCGTAAAGAAGGCGGTAAAATATTTGGTTCAGGTTCTCGTACGCCTATATCAATCACCTTCTTAATAAAGAACCCGAAAAAGAAAGGGAAAGCGACGATTCTGTATCATGATATTGGTGATTATTTATCTCGTGAGCAGAAGCTTAAAAAGATAAGTGAGTTTGGTTCCGTTGATTCTAGTAAATTACAATGGGAGATTGTTGCTCCGAATGAGAAAGGGGATTGGATTAACCAACGAGGAGGTATATTTGATTCATTGATACTTTTGGGTGATAAGGATGATAAGAAGAATAAGCAGACGGTGTTTGTTCCATATTATTCTTGTGGCTTAAAAACTCAAAGAGATAGTTGGTGCTATAATTCATCTCTTGACAGCTTGAACTTCAATATGGAACAAGCAACGGCTTTTTATAATAAACAACGTGAGTTGTTAACTTTAGGAAAAATACAAGATGTAATTTACGATTCTACGAGGATTAGTTGGACTACAAATGTATTGAATGCTGCAAAAAAGAATGAAATTATTCCATTGGATAAAATAGGAGAAAATAGCAATTGTTTATATAGACCATATTTCAAGCAATATGGGTGCTATTCTCGTTTTTGGAACGAGCGTGTTTATCAATTGCCTAAACTTTTCCCAACATCTAAATATAAGAATTTAGTGATTTGCGTTAGCGGTGTCGGCGTAACAAAAGACTTTAGCTGTATCATAACAGATATGCTTCCAGATTTAGAACTTATAGGAAAGAGTCAATGCTTCCCTCTCTACTGGTACGAAGAAAACAAGAACAAGCAGCAAACCTTGTCCTTATTCGATACCGAATCAAGCGATGATTACATCCGTCGAGACGGAATCACCGACTGGATACTGAAAGAAGTCCGTACCCGTTTCGGTAATGCCCGGAAGATCACGAAAGAAACCATCTTCTACTATGTGTATGGCTTGCTTCATTCCCCGAAATACCGGGAAGCCTTTGCGGCCGATTTGAAGAAATCCTTACCACGTATCCCGATCGTGGAAGATATAGACGCATTCCTCGATTTCTCCTATGCGGGTAAGCAACTGGCTAATCTGCATCTGAATTATGAGGAAATACCTGCGTATGAGGGCGTGACAGTCATTGGCGACAGGCAAAAGGAGGAAGCCCCGGATGGTCGTATGATTGCCGGAACTACGGATCTATATGCGGTCAAGGTGGATTATAAATACTATGAGGTAGAGAAAATGCGATTCCCCAAAAGGGGCAAAAGGATACGATTATCTACAACAGCTCGATTCGCATAGAGAACATACCCGATGAGGCGTATGAGTACATCGTGAACGGTAAATCCGCTATCGAATGGATCATGGAGCGCTATCAAGTGAAAACCGATCCAAGTAGCTTGATCAAGAACGATCCGAATGACTGGAGCCGTGAGCATGATAACCCCCGTTATATCTTGGACTTGCTACTCTCCGTAATCAACGTGAGCGTACAAACCATGGAGATCGTCAAAAAGTTACCGGATTTAAAGTTGGAATAAGAAAATAGTAAAAGGGGCTTCTTGTGAGGAATTGATATTTATTATTTTATAATCTAGAGATACACCTAGGGATAAAGCTTGCATGCATATAAAGTCTTTATGTAAAGGAGCTAAAAAGGTGTGTTTATACGATAAAGTATTATGTATTTGGGGCGGACGATGAAGGAGTTGATCTATATTGTCAGACCTGTTTTAGGAAATCGGCTTGTAAAGTGTTAATCATTCCTTCGGAACCAATTTTAGGGTGATTTTTCAATGAACATATCCCCCTGTCTTTTTATTAATACGGATTTTTTTCCTTATATTCGCGTCACTTTTGAACACGTATCAAATAATTTCTAAATAAATCAATTAAGAAATGACAAAGAGTGCATTACAAATCGCAAGAGCAGCTTACCAACCGAAGGTACCCGCTGCGTTGAAAGGTGCAGTGAAAGCCGTTGACGGCGAGTATACTCAATCAGTAGCCGATCAGGAAGAAATCAAGAAATTGTTCCCGAACACTTACGGAATGCCGATCGTTACATTCGAGAAGAGTAACGAGGAGAAGGCTATGCCTGTCATGAACGTTGGTGTGATCCTTTCCGGTGGTCAGGCTCCCGGTGGTCACAACGTGATCGCTGGTTTGTTCGACGGTATCAAGGCTCACAACGCAGATTCTCGTCTGTATGGTTTCATCTTGGGCCCGGGCGGTTTGATCGATCATAAATATATGGAATTGACGGCTGATATTATCGACGAGTACCGTAACACGGGTGGCTTCGATATGATCGGTTCCGGTCGTACGAAATTAGAGACGAAAGAGCAATTCGATAAAGGTCTTCAGATCTTGAAGGAACTTGATATCAAGGCTTTGGTTATTATCGGTGGTGACGATTCTAACACGAACGCTTGCGTATTGGCCGAGTATTACAAGGCTATCGGCGCCGGCGTACAGGTAATCGGTTGCCCGAAGACGATCGACGGTGACTTGAAGAACGCCCAGATCGAGACCTCTTTCGGTTTCGACACGGCTTGTAAGGTTTACTCCGAGGTAATCGGTAACATCCAACGTGACTGTAACTCCGCTCAGAAATACTGGCACTTCATCAAATTGATGGGTCGCTCCGCTTCTCATATCGCTTTGGAGTGCGCTTTGCAGACTCAACCGAACGTTTGTATCATCTCCGAGGAGGTTGAGGAGAAGAATATGTCTTTGGACGATATCGTTACTTACGTGGCTGGTATCGTGGCTAAACGTGCCGCCGAGGGTAATAACTTCGGTACGGTATTGATCCCTGAGGGCTTGATCGAGTTCGTTCCGGCTATGAAACGCTTGATCGCCGAGTTGAACGACTTCTTGGCTAAGCACGACGCTGAGTTCAAGATGATCAAGAAGAGCGAGCAACGTGCTTATATCATCAGCAAGTTGACGAAGGAGAACTCTGATCTGTATGCTTCTCTTCCGGAGGGCGTAGCTCGTCAGTTGTCTTTGGACCGTGACCCGCACGGAAACGTACAGGTTTCTTTGATCGAGACTGAGAAGTTATTGTCTGAGATGGTTGGCAAGAAATTGGCTGAGTGGAAGGCCGAGGGCAAGTACGTAGGCAAGTTCGCCGCACAACACCACTTCTTCGGTTACGAGGGTCGTTGCGCCGCTCCGTCTAACTACGACGCGGACTACTGCTACTCTTTGGGTTACACGGCATCTTGCTTGATCGCCGCCGGTAAGACAGGTTATATGTCTTCCGTACGTAACACGACCGCTCCCGCTGATCAATGGATCGCCGGTGGTATCCCTGTTACTATGATGATGAACATGGAGAAACGTCATGGCGAGATGAAGCCGGTTATCCAGAAGGCTTTGGTTAAGCTTGACGGCGCTCCTTTCAAGGCGTTCGCCGCTAACCGTGACGAGTGGGCTTTGACTACTAGCTATGTATATCCGGGTCCGATCCAGTACTTCGGTCCGACGGAGGTTTGCGACCAGCCGACTAAGACTTTGCAGTTGGAGCAAGCTTAATACAGACTTATACATTATATAATATATAAGCTAGAGAGGATGTCATTTATTTGGCATCCTCTTTTTATTTACATACATTTGCCACGAGATCTTAAACCTAAAAATAAATCTTTATAACACATGGATTCCATGAAAAAGAAAATCGCCTATCTATTGCTCCTTTTGATGCTGATACCTGTCGGCTCGTTCGCCAAGGAGAAACGTACGTTCGAGATCAAGGACGGTCATTTTTATGTAAACGGGAAGGTAACCCCGATCCTCTCGGGTGAGATGCATTACCCTCGTATCCCTCATCAATATTGGCGGCATCGCCTTCGGATGATGCGAGCGATGGGCTTGAATACGGTCGCTACCTATGTCTTCTGGAACCTGCACGAGACGGAGCCGGGTAAATGGGATTTCGAGGGAGACAAGAATCTGGCCGAGTATATCCGGATAGCGGGAGAGGAGGGATTGATGGTGATCCTCCGTCCCGGCCCGTACGTATGCGCCGAGTGGGAGTTCGGTGGTTATCCGTGGTGGTTGCAGAATATACCGGGCATGGAGATCCGCCGGGATAACCCGGAGTTCTTGAAACGCACGAAGCTTTATATCGATAAGCTTTACGAGCAGGTCGGCGACTTGCAGGTGTCGAAAGGCGGCCCTATCATCATGGTGCAGGCCGAGAACGAGTTCGGCTCTTACGTGGCGCAACGTAAGGATATCCCCTTGGAGGAGCATCGCCGCTACAACGCCAAGATCAAGCGGCAATTGGCGGACGCCGGTTTCAACGTGCCTCTGTTCACCTCGGACGGAAGCTGGTTGTTCGAGGGCGGTTCCACCCCGGGAGCGTTGCCTACGGCGAACGGGGAGAGTAACGTGGAGAACTTGAAAAAGGTGGTGAACGAGTATCACGGGGGAATAGGCCCGTATATGGTAGCCGAGTTTTATCCCGGTTGGCTGATGCACTGGGCGGAACCATTCCCCGATATAAGCGATTCCGGCATAGCGAGGCAGACGGAGACGTACCTCCAAAACGATGTCTCTTTCAATTTCTATATGGTTCATGGCGGTACGAATTTCGGTTTCACCAGTGGCGCCAATTACGACAAGAAGCATGATATCCAGCCGGACTTGACCAGCTACGACTACGACGCCCCGATCAGCGAGGCGGGTTGGGTGACCCCGAAGTTCGACTCGATCCGCAACGTGATCCGGAAATACGTCACTTATGACGTCCCCGAGGCCCCAGCCCCTATACCGCTGATCGAGATCCCGTCGATCTCCTTGGCGAAGGTAGCCGACGTGTTGGCCTTGGCGAAAGAAGGGGAACCGGTAGCGTCTCCGACACCTCTCACGTTCGAGCAATTGAACCAAGGATACGGCTACGTCTTGTACTCAACCCATTTCAACCAACCCCTGAAAGGCCGTCTGGAGATACCGGGCTTGCGTGATTACGCTACGATCTACGTGGATGGCGAGCGTGTCGGCGAGTTAAACCGTTGTTTCAACCAATATGCGATGGAGATCGATATCCCGTTCAACGCTACCTTGGACATCTTGGTGGAGAACATGGGGCGTATCAATTATGGCGAGGAGATCGTCCGCAATACGAAGGGGATCATCAGCCCGGTCAAGATTAACGGCAGCGAGATATCGGACTGGAAGATGTACAAGCTCCCGATGGACCGGATGCCGGCTTTGGCCTCCGGCGAACCTTATGTCTATAAGAATGGCTCGCCCGAGGTAGCGGCGTTGGGGAATAAGCCGGTTCTCTACGAGGGAACCTTCCACCTGTCCGATACCGGCGATACGTTTATCGATATGGAGGATTGGGGAAAGGGCATTATTTTCATCAATGGTATCAATATCGGCCGCTATTGGTACGCCGGCCCTCAGCAAACGCTTTACATACCGGGCGTATGGCTGAACAAAGGAGAGAATAAGATCGTTATTTATGAGCAGCTGAATAATGACCGGAAGTCGAGCGTACGGACGGTCAAGACTCCTGTCTTGACAAAACTAAAGAAAATTGCAGCCATGGAGAAAAAGAATCGTTTGATGGAAAAAACAGTAAGCCCGTTTAGCGTGGATGAGACGATGCGGCGGATCGAGGAGATTATCAAGTCTCAAGGAGGTTCCGTGTTCGCCATGTTCGATCATGGGCGAAACGCTAGCGAGGTAGGGATGAAGCTGCCTCCGAATAAGGTGATCGTCTTCGGCTCACCGAAAGTCGGGACTTTATTGATGCAGCAAGATCCGTCTATCTCTTTGGAGCTGCCGCTACGTATCTCCGTTTGGGAAGATGCGGACGGCAAGGTTTGGGTCGGTTCCCCGAATCTGGAGACGATCGCCTCCGAATACGGGATGGAAAACAGCGGCGTCATCGAGAAGATGCAAGAGGCCGTAACGAATATCGTGAGTAAATCGATAGCTGGTAGCCGGTAAGGCTCATGGATCTAATGCGATAAGAGCTTAGGAGGATGTCGGTAAAACGGCGTCCTCTTTTCTTTTATATGGCCCAAGAGACTCATTTACCGTGCTGTAGATTGATAATAAGGTTTAAAAGTCTTCGGAAAAATTAGGAATAGATTGTATTTTTTATGCGGTTTTTAACATATTGTTGATTCTTGTGAAGGTGTCTTTTTGTTAACAAGAATAAGCCTTATTGGGTCTATAATAGCTATTTGTACGAACACATATCCGCAAGTTCAAGGGAATGTGAAAAAAATATGCATACTATTGTTGTTTATTGAGAATAATAATTTATATTTGTACCCATATCCGAAGAGTGGATATAATTATTAATGTTAACCTATTTTTGTGTTATGATGAACAAACAGTTGGCTTTTGTTAAAAGCGGGCTGGGTTTGGCACTTTGTTTCCTTATGGTCGGTGCGGGTGTAACCCCTCCAATCCATGCGTCTAACGCGAATGTGTCCATCTCCCAACAAGCTAAGAAAGTTACCGGTACGGTAACTGACGCAAAGGGTGAACCCCTTTTGGGTGTGAATGTTGTAGTAAAAGGTACTACAAACGGTACGATTACCGACCTTGACGGTAAGTATTCCTTGGAAGTTGAGCCCAACTCCATTTTAGTCGTTTCCTACATTGGTTATGTATCCCAACAAATTCCGGCTTCGGGAGAAGTGGTAAATGTGACTTTGAAAGAAGATACGCAAAACCTTGATGAGGTAGTAGTAGTAGGTTACGGTACGCAGCAGAAGAAAGATATCACAGGCTCCGTGGCAGTAGTCGATACGAAGGACCTTTTGGCATCTTCCGGATCTTCCGCTACCCAGCAGTTGCAAGGTAAGGCGGCCGGTGTATATATCGGTCAGACCGGTTCTCCGGGTTCTCCTTCAATGGTTCGTATTCGTGGTATCAATACGGTTAATGATAACGGCCCATTATACGTAATTGACGGCGTGTCAACACGTAATCAGGATCTAAGTACTTTGAATCCGAACGATATTGAGAGTATGCAGGTATTGAAGGATGCCTCTTCTGCCGCTATCTATGGTGCGCAGGCTGCGAACGGTGTTATCTTGATCACGACGAAGAAAGGTACGAAGAGCGGGCAACCGAGATTAACGTACGACGGTTATATTGGTGTCCAGAAGACGGGTAAGAAATATGACGTGTTGAATTCTATGGATCGCTTGAACCTAGATTGGGAGGCGCAGAAGAATAATATTGCTATGCGTGATATCGGAGGTTATCCAAGTAATCCTCAATTTGGTACGGGGGATAGACCTTCTATCCCGAATTACTTGACACAATCAGGTGCTCAGGGTTCTACTACAATAGATCCGAGCGACTATGATTATCCTACTACAACTTACGCACCATTCTCAGATACGGACTGGTGGGATGAGTTAGATCGTGCCGCCATGATTCAAAATCACCAGATCGGCTTGTCCGGTGGTACGGAAAAGGGACAGTATAACTTAAGCGCAAACTATTTCAAACAAGACGGTACGGTAATTGATTCTTACTATCAGCGTTATCAAGTGCGTGCGAATACCTCTTTCAATGTACGTGACTGGTTACGTGTGGGTGAGAACTTAACGTATGCTTTCACGAAAGATAATGGCTTGAGTGCGAATGGAGCGGAATCTAATCCTTATTCGTGGACATATCGTGCTTCTCCTTGGGTTCCGGTATATGATATCGCAGGTAATTTCGCTGGATCAAAGTTCTCCGGTACGGGTAACTTCCAGAATCCGGTAGCCAATCAAGTCCGTAATAAGGACAACTATTATACTCGCAACCGTATCTTTGGTAACTTATGGGCTGAGGCGGATATTTTCAAGGACTTGACATTCCGTACGAACTTCGGTATCGACTATACGAACCGGTATTATTATCGCATGGAAAAGAAAAATCCGGAGTTCTCAGAGTCTATGGGACAGAATAACTTTGAGGAACAAAGTGAGTTTAATTATCGTTGGGTATGGACGAATACGTTGACCTATAACAAGACTTTTAATGATATCCATAAACTTACCGTTCTGTTAGGTACGGAGGCTATCCGTGACGGTCTGGGACGCAAGTTGACTGGTCGTCGTTACAATTATTTGTTTGAGGATAATACGAATAGTTGGGTGCTGAATATGGGTGAGAATAACAACCAGCGTTTGGCGAATTCCGAATATAAGGGTGAGTTTGCTTTGTTTGGCTTGTTCGGCCGTGTAGATTATTCTTTCAATGATAAATATTTGTTCACAGGTATCATCCGTCGGGATGGTGTATCTCGTTTCTCAAAATCTAATCGTTATGGTGTGTTCCCATCCGCTTCTTTAGGTTGGCGTATTTCCCAAGAGGATTTCATGGAAAGTACGAGAGATTGGTTGGACGATTTGAAGTTGCGTGTCGGTTATGGACAGACAGGAAACTCTGAGGTTCCTCGTATTACGAACTATGCTATGGAACTTGCAACTTACCCGAAACGTTCTGACTACGATTTGAACGGACAGAATAATTCTACTACAACAGGTTTCATCTTAGATAAATATGGAAACGAGGATACCAAGTGGGAGTCTACAGAGATGTGGAACGTCGGAGTGGACGCTACTTTCTTAAATGGTAAATTCAATATTGGTGCTGAGTGGTATTGGAAGAAGACAACGGATATGTTGATCGAGGCTCAATATTCAGCGTTTGCTAACCCGGAGATCAAGAAACCATATATCAATTTCGGTGATATCAAGAATACGGGTGTCGATTTGAACTTGAATTATAGAGATTCAAAAGGTGATTGGTCTTGGGACGTAAGTTTGAACCTTTCCCATTATAAGAATGAGGTACTGCGTATCTCGGAGTCGGATGATGCCTCTTTGTGGGGAGCGGGAACTCGCTTGGATGGAAACGTGACCCGTACGACGAAAGGACATGCTATCTCTGAGTTCTATGGTTACAAGGTGAATGGTTTCTATGAGAACGTTGACGAGGTTTTGGCCTTGCCGCCTCTAGGACAACCCGGATTGAACGCTGAGTCCGCCAAGGCTTGGGTCGGTAAATTTAAGTTTGATGATGTGGATAAGGATGGTAAGTTGACGGAAAGAGACCGTACGTTCATCGGTTCTCCCCATCCTGATTTGATCGCTGGCTTAAACGCTACGGTTACTTGGAAAAACTGGGACTTCACGATGTTCTGGTATTCAACTATCGGCAATGACCTGTTTAACAATACGAAATATTTTACGGACTTCTGGATGTTCAACGGTAACAAGTCTGAGCGTATGCGTGATCAATCTTGGACTCCCGGTGCTGATAATAGCAATGCCATTTTGCCGATCTTGGATTCGAACGATGGTTATTCTGGTAAATTCTCGAACTCTTATTACGTAGAGAATGCTTCGTTCTTGCGTTTGAAGAATGTGGTTTTGGGTTATACGCTTCCGAAGAGCGTGTTATCTAAGGTGGGTATCCAAAACTTACGTTTGTATGTACAAGCCGAGAATTTGCTGACTATTACCGGTTACTCTGGATTGGATCCGGAATATACGAATGCGGATATGGGCAAAGAAAGTGGGGGAGACCTACAGAGAGGTGTTGATATGGGTGGATGGCCTTCAACGATGCGTTTCTTGTTCGGTGTAAATTTCGCTTTCTAATGTTTAGGGATTTGATTAACTTTTAAAATGAATTTTATTATGAAACACAACAAATATATATTAGCGTTGGCTTTTGCCAGTATGCTGACTTTAGGGTCTTGTGGCGATGATTTCTTGGGAAAGGAGCCGCAAGGAGTTTTGACCCCGGAGGCTTTGGCGAATGCTCAAGGTGTGGAGTTGCTGGTTACTAGTGCTTATGCGGGTTTAGCCTCTCCTGTGGAAGGATACGATCCCTATCAAGCTTCTCCGTTTAACTGGGTATGGGGTGGTATTTATGGGGGTGATGCCAACAAGGGATCAGACCCTAACGACCAATCTACGGTGAATGAGATAGAATTGTATAATACATTGTCGACCAATGGCTATATCAAGCAAAAATGGGTTTGGGTGTATCAAATGAGCAAACGTGTTAACTTGGCTCTTCAGGTCTTGGAAAAAGCGGAGGATATGAAGGAGGAAATTCGCCAAATGCGTAAAGGCGAGTTGAAATTCTTACGAGCCTTGGCTTATTTCGAGGGAATGCGTGTGTTTGGTGTTTATCTCCCCTATATTGATGAGACTAATCAAGAGAATGACCCAAAGGTGCATAATGACAAAGATATCTATAGTTTGGTCGTTGCCGACGTGGATGATGCTATAGCGAATTTATCGGATGATCCTAAGGTTGTTGGTGAGGTTGGTCGGGCGAATAAATCCGCAGCGAAGGCTTTGAAGGCTAAGATCTTGATGTGGCATGGTGATTTGGCGGAAGCGCAACCTATCTTAGCGGATGTGTTGACAAATGGTGTTACGTCTAAGGGTATGGCTTATGGACTGGAAGATGATCTGGACAATAACTTCAATGCTTTGACAGAAAATGGTAAGGAATCCGTTTTTGCGGTACAATACTCAAATGCGGCAGAGAATATGGGGGGGGCTCCCTTCTGTTTAGCTTATCCGCATAATACAGGTCCCGGTGGATGTTGTGGTTTCTACCAGCCTTCTTTTGAGTTGGTGAATTCGTTCCAAGTAGATGCGAATGGCCTTCCTTACTTGAACGGTGAATATCGTACGAAGAAAAGTGTATCTGTTCGTAACTCCGATAGTTCCCAAGATGCTGTGCTAGCCGTTAACGATAATAACATTGCGGTCGATCCTCGATTGGATTTTGCTGTAGGTCGTTTTGGTATTCCTTATAAGGATTGGGGATTCCCAGAGAATGGTTGGGTACGAGATGCTACGAATGGCGGTATCTTCATGCCGAAAAAGCATGTATATAGCAAGGCTGAGGATGCGGCTGGTATGAAAGCGTTATATGGTGGTTGGGCACCGGGTTCTGCTATGAACTTGCAATATTTAAGTGTTCGTGACTTAACTTTATTATATGCTGAATGCTTGGCTAACGCTGGGAATCTGAAAGGTGCGATGGAGCAGGTTAACAAGATTCGTCGTCGTGCGGCTTTGGATGTTAATATTGTTAAGTTAGATGATGGGACTCCAGCCGCTAATTATAAGATTGCCGAATATCCTTCTTCACATGCCGCATTCTCAAACAAAGATGTTTGTATCAAGGCGATTCGCATGGAGCGTAAGTTAGAGTTGGCTATGGAAGGTGAGCGCTGGTTCGATTTGTCCCGTTGGGGTGGTGATGTGATGGCTAGTGAGTTGAAAGCCTATGTGGACTATGAGAAACAGTATATCTCTAAGTTTGCGGGTGCCTCTTACCTGCCGGCAAATAAGACAATGTTGCCCGTTCCTGACGATGAGATCTTGACTTTGGGTACAGATCCGGAAACAGGTACTCCGTACTTGGTACAGCCGGAAGCTTGGAGAAACTAAAGGTTTATGGCGATAAGGAAGGCAGGGGACTTCCTTATCGTTTTTATTTTGAATGGTGCTTACAGATTCTTGCTCTTAAAGAGTTTGTCTTCTTATATTTTAGAATTCTTTTTTATTGAAACTCAATTAAATTTTAAAATTATGAAGAAGTTATTATGCTGTTTTATTATTTTGTGCCTTTCTGTGTGTTCTTTTTCTACAATTCAAGCTGTAGAAGTGGAAAACGATAATGTAGATATAATGGCAGTTGCTGCTGCTATGTATATTAAGGGGGAAACTTCTTTGAAGTTTAGTGGTGGTTACGCAGGGTCGTCTTACCAACTGTTCAATGCTCCTAGTGGTGCTGAATTTAGATGGAGTATTGTAGGTTCTGGGAATTGTTATTGTTATCCGAATGGTGATTATTGTTCGATTAACGTATATTCTCCGGGTTCTTATCGACTAGTTTGTGATGTATATGTTAATGGAGTTAGGGTAGATGGAGTGACAACTTATATAACGGTTATGCCATAGAAGAGTTTGTCTTGAATAATTGATGGTTATATGTTCTTTTATAACCACAAAAGGAATAGATGGTTTAATAAAAGTTAAAGGGTATGCATCACGGCATACCCTTTTTGCTTGAAGAAAATAGTATTCTTCAAATTCCCATTTCCTCTAATAACCCCAGTACTTCAAGAGGCACCCTGCGCACCCCGCTATAAGGAGGGTGTAGCCGGAGATACCCAGCCAGTCCGCCCCGGGGGGCGGTGGGGAGGAGGGGTGCCGTCGTGGCGGAAGAGCGTCAGCGAGGCGCCGATCGCCGCTAGCGTCACCTCCGTCTCCCGCATGAGGAGGGAGAGGAGGGCTAGCAGGAGAAGGAGCAGCGCCGGTAGCGTCTGTCGTTTCGGGAACAGGGGGATGCTGCGGGAAGATGACCCGGAGGAGCGCCGTGAGGCAACGGAGGATGAGTTCAAGGTATTTCATTTTAGTTGACAGTTGATGATAGGGACGGCATCTGCCCGCCCTTTTGATTAACGATTGATAGTTGCGAGCTGATTTTTCGGCAAAGCTGGACGATCAGCTTACGATAGGCTTCCCGGTTGTCGCCGTTCACCTCGCTGATGTAGGGGCTGTAGGCGATCTCCTTGGCGAAGGCCGTAGGATTGGCGCTCATGTCGGCCGCCCGGGGATAGGCCGAGCGAAGCAGGCGGCAGTAATCCATGAACGAGCACTTATCGTCCGGGTAGATCCGGAAACGTAGCGAGCGGGGCGACAGCTCCGTCCACCGGCCGGTCCACCATACGTTGGGCAGCCCGTAGGCCGTGATGCCGAAAAAGTTATGATACTCCCGGCAGAGCGTACTCTCGCCCCAACCCGTCTCGATGGCCGCCTGCGCCAAGATCACCACCGGATCGATCCGGAACGCCCGCCCGGCCTCCCCAGCCAGCGGAGCGTATTCACGTATAAAAACAGAAATCTCCATACCACTTAATTTTCAATTTTCAATTCTCAATTTTCAATTTCCTAAATCTCGTCCGGGCTCTCGGAATCGCCCCCGCCACCTCCCGGGGTTACCTCTCCGTTCGAGTACTCGGTGTACTCACGGAGCTTGGCCGTCAGCTTGAGCGAGGCGCTGGAGAGGTTGCCCGTGGCACGGGCACGGAGGCGTACGCCGATGATATTGCCTTGCGTGGAGAAATCCTCCGGCGTGACGGCCCCCTTCGAGCGGATGCCCACGCTGAAGATGCCGAGGTCGTCTATCTTCACGTTCTTGCCGTCCATCAGCAGTTCCTTGATACAATTCACCATGTCCTTCAGCATACCGTGGATGGCGCCGGTGGAGAAGGGGGTGTTGTGGGTGGACATGTGCTCGGCCAAGGCGGCGATGTCTACCGTCTCCTCGCATACGGCACGGGCGTACCACTTGTTGAAGGTTGTCACGTTCTTCTCGTTCTTGTTTTGATACTTCTTGTAGCGGATCATAATGTGTTGTTTTTTAATGTTGATACAAAGATACGGCAGGGTATGGGGGCTTTGTCGCTTTGGGTGACTTAGGGTGATTTCGGGTGAATTATTTCTCCGGAAAATGATGGATATATGCCGGAGATTCACTATCTTTAGGATATGGAAACGACATTCAAGATACGAGCATACGGGCGGATGGAGCTGGCCGAGGTCTACCTGCCCGACCTGCATCCCCGCTCGGCCCACCGCAAGCTGCAACATTGGATAACGATCTATCCCGGCCTGCCCGGTCGCCTCCTCTCGCTGGGTTATCACGAGGGCGAGCGGGTCTATTCGCCCGCCATGGTGCGGGCCATCATCGAGTCGCTCGGCGAGCCGTGAGAGCCGGATGGTATCCGGGTGGAATAGGGGCGCTAAGTCAATGGAAAGCGAGACGGATTCCATTGACTTAGCGACCGTATCTCATTGGTTTTCCGGTCATGTTTCTTAATCCCGACGAATATCGGTGCCGGGGTTAGGGCGCAAAAGGCGCATCTTTACGTGCCTATATAAAACTTTTCTTGTAAATATATTTTTTCATCACACTGCTATAGTGTGATATATATTTATCTTTTTGTAAAATGTTTTTCCAGACACTGTTTTTTGCGCCTTTTGCGCCCTGCTCATTTTAGAAAGTCAGTTTTTATTCCGGCTTATCTTCTTGACCCTTAAAGATATCATTCTCCTTTTGGGCTCTATCCTCTTCCTCTTGCCTAGGGCGCAAAAAATTGGCTTTTACCTGTTCCGAGGTGATCTCGGCGACCTCAAACAGTAGTTTTCCTCTAGTTTTCGTGAGCTTAAAACCGTGTTTTTTCAGCACCTTGCTCAACGTAACTATATTGGAACGTGTCGGCGTGATACGTGTAAATACACTTAGTTTCGTCATAATATCGCTCGCCGTAAGATACTGTGGCGTGTCGAAACGCTCCGGTTTGCGGAAATAGGTGAAGAACAACTCCTCCTCGGGGCTTCGCTGGCGGAAGGTCTCGTTGTTCTCGTTGATCTTCCGGATGTCTTCGCCGGAGAACCAGTATTTCTCGCCCCGGCGGAAGAGGGCGAGGGCTTGGGCGTAGATGTCGGCGTGTCGCACGGGCGACTGGTAATCGATCCGTGTGGCCTCGAAGCAAAGGAAGCGGCGAGACTCGTTATCGTCCGGCAGCGATTGCAAGTCGTTCACCGTGGCGGCGAAGGACGCGTGGCGTATCTGCGTCTCGGCATAGTGTCCGTACGGGCGGCGCAGGTAGATGACCCCGGTGGAGGTGAGCGCCTTGAGGCGGTTCAGATCTGCGTAGCTCTGGCCGGACATCTCGTCGATGACGATCAAGAGGCAGTCCACCATCATCTGCGGGAAACCCTTGCTATACGGATTGACATTGCCCGTGAAAAGATAGTCCCGCAACTCGGGCGGCACGAGGTTCCGCAGCCACGAGGTCTTGCCCAGCCCCTGCCCGCCGGCCAGCAGCAGGATGGTATGGTTTTCCACGCCTAACTCCATGGAGCCGGCCACTTGCGCGATAAGCCAGCGCTTGAGGCAACCCCGCCAGAAGGCGGGCCGGGTGGTGCCCACGGTATCGGCCAGCTGCCCGATCCAGTCCGTCACCCCGTCCCACGGGGCCAGCCCCTCGAAATACGAGCGGAAAGGGTGGAACGTCTCGCTGAAGTCCGACATCAGTATGGCCCGGATGTCGTTATGCGAGCAGTAGTGGCCGTCCTTCAGGAGACTCCGCCAGAGCGAGTTCACCCAGTAGTCGGTCACCGGCTTGAAGACCGGCTTTTGACCGTTCCGCTTTTTCTTCGAGGCCACCTCCACGTACCCCCTCACGGCGTTCTTGCGGGTGAGGAAACGCTCGGATATATAATTCTCCACGGCGACCACGTCCAGCGGGCCCCCGCCCTTTTTCCGGGAGGTGGCGGCGCTCGTCTCGGCGGCGTGCTCCTCCACGTGGCTGTAGGCGCTCTCGATGGCGGCGAGGCGTTCCTCCGCCGGCAAGTCGGCGAAGGCGGTAGCGGCGTAAGCCTCCATCTCGGCCCGCTTCACGCCCAGCCGGTTCGCCCGTGCGGCCATGACGAAGATGAAGTTATTACGGTTGCCCTCGGCGTAGGCGCCTTTCCGCTCGGCGGTCCGGCGTGCCTTCTCCAGTGGCGAGGCCACCTTCCTTTCCTTCGCCCCGGGAGCCGTCTCGCTAACCTCCTCCTTCCAAGTAAGGGGTAGCGGGGCGAGGCCCTCCGGTAGCTCGCCAGTACCCTCCAGCCAAGGGCGGTAGGCAGGCGAGAGGTATAGGGCGGGATCGTCCGATACGAAGCAAAGCC
>UMFA01000587.1_pt1 | contig 19702 bp, 17 predicted proteins | sample 1964891 | NCBI WGS metagenome assembly UMFA01 (sample SAMEA4836034, study PRJEB28245) | human gut metagenome | biome: gut microbiome; material: fecal sample | place: Denmark | collected 2008
CCGCCAGCAGCTCCTTGCTGCCCGGGGTCTGCTTTTTGCCCTCGCCGAGGTCGGCGGCTGTCAGTGGATGGTCCAGCACCAGCTTGCCGTCGGTGCGGGCGGCGCGCCCCTCTTCCTCTTTCCTGGGCAGGGTCGGCACCTGGATGATCTCCACCGGCGCAGGCGCGAACAGCTCCCGCAGCAGCTCATTGAACCAGCCCTGTTCCAGCTTCTCACGCAGGGAAGCGAACAGAGCGTTCGTGTGGAGCAGCAGGGCCGGGTCGCCGGTGTGGAGCCAGCCGGCAGATGCATTGATGGCGTCCAGCACACCGTCCGGGATGCTGCCCGGCCGCTCAAGGGAAGCGAACTCGGTGGAGTTGAGGCTTGCCATCAGAAGCTCCTCGGGGATGCCCTTTTCGAGGATGCCGTCCACGGCCTTCCGCACGGCGGCGGCAAATTTGCCCGCCGACTCTTCCGTCGCGCCCCGCAGCACAAGCTCCAAGGTCGGCTGCAGCGTGCTGTCATCGAAGCCCACGTCGATGTCCGCGCCCAGTTTTTCTTCCAGCAGAGCGGCTTTCAGAGGCGCCTGGTTCGTCCCCAGCAGGGCGTCCAGCAGGATCTCCACGCCCAGCTGGCGCTCCCGGTCGCTGAAGGCACCGGTGTACCACGCCAGCGCACACTGAGCCTCGTCCGGCTCCGGCTTCTCGGTATAGTACGGGATATTCCGCTTCGCACCGACCTGCTCGTCCTGTACCGTAAGGCGGGGGCGGCTAGCGCTCTTGGGCATACGGCTCAGATACTGCTCGTCGAGGAAGGCCAGCTTCTCGGCCATGTCCATCTTGCCGTAGAGGGTGATGCAGCAGTTGTCGGCGCTGTAGTGGCGGCGGTAGACCCGCACATACTTCTCATAGGTCAGCGCCGGAATGGACGCCGGGTCGCCGCCGGAGACGAAGCCGTAAGCCGTATCCGGGAACATTGCCCGGCTCAGAGCGTTCTGCAGCTGTGCGTCCGGCGTCGCCAGTGCCCCCTGCATCTCGTTGTAGACGACGCCGCTCACCGTGCCGTCTTCGTCCCGGTGCCAGCCCTCCTGCTCGAACACGCCCTTGTCCACCATGGCCAGCGGGCAGAACACCGCGTTGAGATAGACGTCCATCAGGTTCTTGAAGTCCGTCTCGTTGGGGGTAGCGAAGGGATACACCGTCTTGTCCGGGAAGGTCATGGCGTTCAGGAAGGACGCCATGCTGCTCTTGAGCAGCTGCAAAAACGGCGACTTCACCGGGTACTTCTCGCTGCCTGCCAGCACCGAGTGCTCGAGGATGTGGAACACGCCGGTGTCGTCGGAGGGGAAGGTGCCGAAGCCGATGCCGAAGGCCTTGTTGTCGTCGTCGTTTTCCACCAGCAGGACAGCCGCCCCGCTGACGTCATGGGTCAGCACAGTCAGCGTTCCGTGCTGTTCGGGGCAGTCCTCGTGCTTGACGAGGGTGTAGCCGGGATATTGTTTCATGGTCTTGCTCCTTTATATTTTTTGATTTGAGCTTATTGTACCATGTATTTTTGTAAGGCGCAACTAACGGCGGGGTTCATTCTCTTTTGTCGCCAAAAGAGAATCAGAAAAGCGCCAGCGATTTCGACGCGCTGGATGCGACGGGTTGCGGTACCCAGCGTCCACTTTGTGCCTTGAGCGGCACTCGTGTCCTGCTGACCGCGGCCCCAACAGCTCCTCCCTGTTTCCGCCGCAGGCGGCGGTCGTCGCCGTTGCAAGAAAGGGGCTGCTCGCCCCTTTCAGACCCCAAAGAAGAAGTCGAAGCACAAAAATGCTAGCCGCTTCGCTAAACGCATTTTTGTGCTTCTCCAATTTGCTGCTACGCAGCAGATGTTACGTTATCTCATTCAGGAACGACTTCTTTTTTGCACGACACCCTGAACAGCACGAATCCCACGATGAACAGCACGATGAGGGAGCCGACACCCACATTGGCGCTGCCGGTGAGCTGGCTTCCCACGCTGACGATCATGGTGCCGAGGAAAGACGCGCCCTTGCCGCAGATGTCGAAGAGGCCAAAGTATTCGCCCGACTTTTCCGGCGGGATGATCTTTGCAAAGTGGGAGCGGCTGAGCGCCTGCACGCCGCCCTGGAACATGCCCACGATGACGGCCAGCACCCAGAACTGCCACTGCTGGGTCAGGAAAAACGCAAACACCGCGATGCCCGCGTAGGCTACAATGCACACCGGGATGAGCTTTGCCGAGGGGTACTTGTTCGACAACCGCCCAAAGATGAGGGCCGACGGGAACGCCACGATCTGGGTCACAAGAAGTGCCAGCAAAAGGCCGGTGGTGTCCAGGCCCAGCGCCGTGCCGTAGGCCGTCGCCATGTCGATAATGGTGTACACGCCGTCGATGTAGCAGAAGAACGCCAGCAAAAACCAGAACACCTGTTTATCCTCTGGCAGATGCCGCAGGGTGTGGCCGATGCGGGCAAAACTCTGCCGGACAGCGTGCTTTTCCACCTCCACATAGTAGAGCTGTTTATAACTTTTCAGCAGCGGCAGGGTCGTGAGCAGCCACCACGCCGCCGTCAGCAGGAGTGCCAGGTTCAGCGCCGTCATCTGGCTGATACCGATGCTCCCCGCCCCCAGCACAAGGCCGAGACAGACCACGAAGGGTACGCAGCTGCCGATGTATCCCCACGCATAGCCCCGGCTGGACACTTCGTCCATCCGCTCGGGAGTGGTCACGTCGCTGAGCATCGAGTCGTAGAACACCAGGCTGCCCGAAAAGCCCACTTTCGCAATGACGAAGATGACCAGAAACGGCAGCCACGCCGACGCCGCGCCCATGGCGCAGCAGCCCACGATGCCCACGAAGACGCAGAGTATGAAGATAGGCTTCTTGAAGCCCTTCGTATCAGCCACTGTTCCCAAAATGGGGCTCAAAACAGCCGTGATGACGGTCACAGCCGAGCTGGCATAGCCCCAGTAAGCCAGATACTCCACCGAGCTCAGGCCCCCGGCCTCCGCCAGCGCATTGAAGAAAATGGGGATAAGGGTGGCCACCATCAGCACAAAGGCCGAGTTGCCCACGTCGTACAGGATCCAGTTCCGCTCCAAGCTCGTCAGGCGGAATTTACCGCTCTTTTCCATCCGGTGCTCCTCTCAGTTCTCCCCAAACGTATGCTGATACTCCACCCCAAGCGGCTTGTTCTCTGCATACTCTTCGATGAGCCTTACCGCCAGCGGCACAGCCGTTTTATACAGCTCTTCGAGCTTCTGGCTGCTCTGGACGCATTTGGGGTTCGGCTGCGGATTCGCCACAAGGCCGTGCATGAACTCATACTTGCCCGCGACACGCATCCCGGTCAGCACCACCCAGCGCTTGACGGGGTTCGCTGCCTGCAAAAAATGATGCACCGTTATCATCCCCTTCATCGCCGCCAGCGTCTTGTCCACCGTGACGCCCTCGTAGAAGGGCGCGATGACCTCGGCCCGCTCCCGGCTGGGCTTGATGTGGCTGGCCGTGAAGAACTTTATGGGGTCGAGGCCGTCTTCCCGCATCAGGGCGTTGTCAAACTCCGTCTCGATCTCGCAGTGTCCCACACCGCTCTCCCGGACATAGGCCTCCACATAAGGGTGGCAGGTGCTGTCCAGCGCGAAGTGGCAGACAAAGCCCAGCGCATAAGCCAGTGCGGCGCTTTTATCCGTTGCATTTTCCACCACGGTGCGGGCGCGGGTGAAAAACGCCTCGCCCTTCTGCTCGTGCATGGTGTTGCCCAGACGGTTCACCGGGTTCGACTGCAGGGCCTTGTAATAAAACATCAGGTCCGGCCCGTGGAGACCTATGTCGTAAAGCTCCCGGTGCTGTTCCAGCGTCGCGCGCAGACCGTCCGGCAGCAGGGCCAGAACATCCGCACCAAAGCGGCGGTGTGCGTAGGTAGAAGGCATGATACCGCCCCTTTTCGTTTATTTTTCGTAGCCCTGCGGCAGCTCGTTCTTCAGGCCGCGCTCCATCAGGGACTTGACAGCCTCTGCCGCACTCATGCCCTTGTTGACGATGGCGTTGACGGTCTGGACGATGGGCATTTCCACCTGATACCGCTCGGCCAGTTCCAGCGCAGCGGGCAGGGCGTTCATGCCCTCGACCACCATGCCGACTTCCTTGACGGCATTTTCCGGGGTCTCGCCCTTGCCGATGAGGATACCGGCGCGGTTGTTGCGGCTGTGCATACTGGTGGCCGTCACGATGAGGTCGCCGATACCGGCCAGACCTGCGAAAGTATGGACATTGCAGCCCATCGCCACGCCCAGACGGGCGATCTCGGCGATGCCGCGGGTGATGAGGGCAGCGCGGGCGTTATCGCCGTAGCCGAGGCCGGTGGAGATGCCGACGCCCAGCGCGATGACGTTCTTCATGGCGCCGCTCAGCTCTACACCCTTGATGTCCTCGTTGGTGTAGACGCGCATGACATTGTTGGTGAAGACCTCCTGCACATAGGCAGCGGCCTCCATATCCTTGCTGGCCGACACGATGGTGGTGGGCAGGTCGATGGCCACTTCCTCGGCGTGGGTGGGGCCGGACAGGGCCACAAGACGCACGCCCTTCGGGCCGCCCTCCTTGCCCAGCTCATCGGCCAGGATCTCGGTCATGGTGTACAGGGTGTCGGGCTCGATGCCCTTTGCCACGTCCACGATGATCTGGCCGTCGGCCACATAGGGCCGGGCCTTTGCCGCCGTGGAGCGGACGAACACCGACGGCACTGCGAACAGCAGGATGTCCTTGTCCTTGCAGACTTCCTCGATGCTCTTGGTGAACCGCAGCTCGTCGGGGATCTTCATCTGCGGCAGATTGGGGTGCTTGCGGGTGGTGGAAAGGCTGTCGATCTCCTTCTCGATGGCCGACCACACCAGCACATCATTCCCGCTCACAGTCAGCATCCGTGCAAGGGCCATGCCCCAGGTGCCAGCGCCCAGAATACCAATACGTTTCATCACGTTTGTCCTCCGTATCCGCCGCGCTCCCGTCTGGCGGGGCGTGCGGCCTGTTTGTACCTTTACAGGTCTATACAGCTCTATTGTACCCGAAAGCTTCTGCCGCGTCAACTACTCTGCCGTTCTGCACAAAGTCAGCACCCGTTTTTCGTCCATTTCGTCTATACCATGCAATTTTTCGAAACCATTTGCGTTCATTTCCAAATCATGTTATAGTATTCTGGTAGGTTTTGTAGGATTTTCATTTTTTCCTCTTGACTTTGACCCTGCTTTAAGGTATATAATATGTCCACCCACTTGTCCTGTCTGTTTATTCAAATTTTGAAAAAGGAGTATCCATGCTGGAAACACTCTTATCCAACCGCACCGTCAGCGTGCTCTGGGAGGCTCTTCCCCGCATCCTCTCGGCGGGCCTCACCATGACCATCCCCCTCACCCTCGTCTCGTTCACCTTGGCGATGGTGCTGGCGGTGGCTGTGGCGCTGGTGCAGTACGCCAAAGTGCCGGTGCTGAGCCAGCTGGCCCGGTTCTACATCTGGGTCATCCGCGGCACGCCGCTGCTGGTGCAGCTTTTCATCATCTTTTACGGCCTGCCCAGTGCGGGCATCATGCTGGACGCTTTCCCGGCGGCAGTCATCGCCTTCGCCTTCAACGAGGGTGCATACTGCGCCGAGACCATGCGCGGCGCACTCGAGAGCGTGCCGCAGGGCCAGCTGGAAGCCGGCTACTGCGTCGGCATGAGCTGGTGGCAGATCATGCGCCGCATCGTGCTGCCGCAGGCCCTGCGCACCGCCGTGCCTGCCCTCTCCAACTCCCTCATCGGCATGATAAAGGACACCTCTCTGGCCTCCAACATCACGGTAGCGGAGCTGTTCATGGCCGGCCAGCGCGTCGCTGCCCGCACCTACATCTTCCTGCCCATCTACTGTGAGGTGGCCGTGGTGTATCTGCTGTTCTGTACCGTCATCACCAAGCTGCAAGGGCTGCTGGAGCGTCAGCTCAACGCCCACGGCTTCCAGTAAGAAAGGAGTGTGGCTGTTATGGCAATGTTAGAGATACGCGGCGTCCACAAATCCTTCCATACTTACGCAAAGCCCGGCGTCCATCCCGGCGTCTTTGGCCGCGCCCCCAAGCCGACCAGCAGCCTGGACGTGCTGCGCGGCGTCGATTTGACGGTGGAAAAGGGCGACGTCGTGGCCATCCTCGGCCCTTCCGGCTCAGGCAAGACCACCCTGCTGCGATGTCTCAACTTTCTTGAGACGGCAGACGCAGGCCAGCTCACCTTCGACGGTGAGACCTTCGACCTCGCCCACGCCGACCGCGCCAGCATCGCGCGGCTGCGCCGCAAGACGGCTTTCGTCTTCCAGAACTACAACCTCTTCCGCAACAAGACGGCCCTGCAGAACGTCACCGAGGGCCTCATCGTCGCCCGGAAGATGCCCAAAGCGGAGGCTGATGCCGTCGGCATGAAGATGCTGGAAAAGGTCGGCCTCGCCGACCGGGCCGACTACTACCCCCGTCAGCTGTCGGGCGGTCAGCAGCAGCGTGTGGCCATCGCCCGCGCTCTTGCCTCCGGCCCGGAGATCATCTATTTCGACGAACCCACCAGTGCCCTCGACCCGGAATTGACCGGTGAAGTGCTGGCCGTCATGCGACAGCTGGCACAGGAGGGCATGACCATGCTGGTCGTCACCCATGAGATGGGCTTTGCCCGCAACGTCTCGTCCCGCACCGTCTTTATGGAAAACGGCGTCGTGGTCGAGGAAGCACCCTCGCAGGAGTTCTTCGCCCATCCCAAAGAGGCAAGGACCCGTGAGTTCCTTCAGAAAATTTCCCATACTGAATAAGAAAGGATCATCCCCTATGAAACGCAGAACCTTTATTTCTCTTATGAGCGTCATGGCCGCTGCCGGTGTTCTCTCGCTGGCCGGCTGCTCTTCCAACACTTCCGCCTCCACTGCTTCCAGCACCGCAGCTTCTGCTTCCGCTGCTGCCGCCAACAAGCTGGAGACCATCCAGTCCAACGGCAAGCTGGTCATCGCGCTGGAAGGCGCATGGCAGCCCTGGAGCTTCCACGATGAGAGCGACACCCTCGTGGGCTACGACGTCGAAGTCTCCCGCGCCATTGCCGAGAAGCTGGGCGTCGAGCCCGAGTACGTCGAGAGCGACTGGGACAGCCTGTTCGCCGGTCTGGACGCTGGCCGCTACGACCTCGTCTGCAACGGCGTCGAAGTCACCGAAGAGCGCGCCAAGACCTACGACTTCACCACTCCCTACGGTTACATCCACACCGCCCTCGCCGTCCGCAAGGATAACGAGGACATCAAGAGCTTCGAGGACCTCGCCGGCAAGACCACGGCCAACAGCCTCGCTTCCACCTACATGGAGCTGGCCGAGAGCTACGGCGCGACCGTGCAGGGCATCGATACGCTGGAAGAGACCATCCAGCTGCTGACCGCTGGCCGCATCGACGCCACCCTGAACGCCAACGTCTCCTTCTACGACTACCTGAACGTCCATCCGGACGCCGACTTCAAGCTGGTCGCCCAGACCGAAGATGCTTCTCACGTTGCGATCCCTATCGTCAAGAGCGAAGACTCTTCCTTCCTCGACGCCCTCAACAGCGCCATCGACGAGCTGCGCGCTGACGGCACCCTCAAGGAGCTGGGCGAGAAATATTTCGGTCAGGATATTTCTTCCGAGAATTAACTTTTTGTTTTGATCGTCAGCGAAGCATCGGAAGTGCATCATGGTCTATCCCGTAGGCGAAACCGCAAAGCTTCTGGGAGTCGTCAAAAATATCCGGGAAGAAGACGTTCCCGAGCGCTTCCGTGCCGAACTGCGCGGTGTCCCGGAAAGCAAATAAGAATATCGACGAAGGGGGCAGGTGTCATGCAGCACCTGCCCCCTTTTTGTTATAAATATCTTCCGGTAATACTCTCCGGATTTTTCTGGATCTCCTCCGGCGTGCCTGTTGCCACGACGCGGCCGCCGCTCTCGCCGCCGCCCGGCCCCATGTCGATGACATAGTCCGCGTTGCGGATGACATCAAGGTCGTGTTCGATGACAACGACCGTTGCGCCGTTGTCCAGCAGGGCTTGGAACACCCGCAGCAGCACCTGCACGTCCAGCGGGTGGAGGCCGATGCTGGGCTCATCGAAAACGAACACCGAGTCGGTCTGGGTGCGGCCGATCTCGCTGGCCAGCTTGAGGCGCTGGGCCTCGCCGCCGGAGAGGCTGGGCGTCTCTTCGCCCAACGTCAGGTAGCCCAGACCCAGCTGCTGCAATGTCTGCAGGCGCTGGCTCACTGTCTTCATCCCGCCGCAGAACGCAAGGGCGGAGTTGACGTCCATCTCCATCAGTTCCGGCAGGGAGACGGCCTGCCCCGCCTTGTTCATCAGCTTCACGCCGTAAGCCGCCCGCGCGTAGCGGGAACCCCGGCAGTCGGGGCAGACGATGTTCACGTCTGGCAGGAACTGCACGTCCAGGCTCACCTCACCGGTGCCGTCACAGCCGGGGCAGCGCAGACTGCCCGTGTTGTAGGAAAAATCGCTGGCCTTGAAGCCCTTTTGCCTGGCATCCGGAGATTTGGCATAGAGCTTCCGCAGCTCGTCGTGGACGCCCGCGTAGGTCGCCACGGTAGAGCGCACATTGATGCCGATGGGCGTCGCGTCGATGAGCTTGACGTGCGCGATGCCCTCGGCGCGGATCTCCCGGATATGTGCCGGGAGGGCGCTGCCGTTTATCTTTGCTTCCAGCGCCGGTACGAGGCTTTCCAGCACCATCGTCGTTTTGCCGGAGCCGGACACGCCCGTTACCACGGTGAGCCGCCCCTTGGGAATGTCCAGCTCCAAAGGCTTGACCGTGTGGATGCTGCCGGTGGAGAGATGGATCCCCCCCTCTGCGAACATCTCCCCTGTCCCGGCACACCGGCGCAATTTCGTCTCAGCTTTTCCGGAGAGGAACGGCCCGATCTGGGACTCCGGCTTTGCCTCTAAATCATCTATCGTCCCTTCGGCAATGACATGTCCGCCCTTAGCTCCCGCTTCCGGCCCCATCTCGATCACCCAGTCGGCCTCTTTCAGGATCTGGGTGTCGTGGTCCACCAGAATGACCGAGTTGCCATCGGCCACGAGGTCGTGCATCACGCCGGTCAGGCCCACGATGTTCGACGGATGCAGGCCGATGGACGGCTCATCCAGCACATAGAGCACGCCGGTGGTGCGGTTGCGGACGGCCCGGGCCAGCTGCATCCGCTGGCGCTCACCGGTGGAAAGGGTCGAGGCCGAGCGGTCAAGCGTCAGATAGCCCAGACCTAAATCCATCAGCCGCTTGGCGGTACTTTCGAATGCCTCGCAGATGCTCTCCGCCATCGGGCGCATCTCTTCCGGCAGGCTGCCCGGCACACCCTTCACCCACTCCACGAGGGCTTCCAGCGTCATCTGGCAGGCTTCGTCCAGCGAGATGCCCCGCAGCTTCGGCGCACGCGCCGCCGCTGAGAGCCGTGAGCCGTGACACTCGGGGCAGACATCTTCCCGCAGGAACTTTTCCACCCGCTTCATGCCCTTGTCATCCTTGACCTTTGCAAGAGCATTTTCTACGGTGTAGACGGCATTGTAATAGGTAAAGTCCAGCTCGCCGGCCTGATTCGAGTTCTTTGCGTGGTAGAAGATATGCTTTTTCTCTGCCGGACCGTGGTAGACGATGTCCTTTTCCTGTTCGGTCAGGTCGCGGAACGGCACATCTGTCCTCACGCCCATCTCCCGGCAGACGTCTGTCATCAGCGACCACATCAGGCTGTTCCACGGGGCCACTGCGCCGCCGTCGATGGTCAGCGAGTCGTCCGGCACCAGCGACGCCATGTCCACCGTCCGGACGCTGCCTGTGCCGCCGCACTTCTGGCAGGCACCTTGAGAGTTGAAAGCCAGCTCCTCCGCCGACGGCGCATAGAAATGCGCACCGCACTCCGGGCAGACCAGCTCCTTGCCCGCCGCAACAGCCAGCGTCGGCGGGATGTAATGCCCGTTCGGGCAGCGGTGGCTTGCGAGGCGGGAGTACATGAGCCGCAGACTGTTCAAAAGCTCCGTGCCGGTGCCGAAGGTGCTGCGGATGCCCGGTACACCCGGCCTCTGGTGCAGCGCCAGCGCCGCCGGGACATACAACACCTCTTCCACCGAGGCTTTCGAAGCCTGGGTCATCCGGCGGCGGGTATAGGTGGACAGCGCCTCCAGATACCGGCGGGAGCCTTCGGCATACAGCACCCCCAGCGCCAGCGAGGATTTGCCCGAGCCCGATACGCCCGCAATGCCCACGATCTTGTTCAGCGGGATGTCCACGTCGATGTTTTTCAGGTTATGTACCTTTGCCCCGCGCACGAGCATTTTGTCTATCATTCTGTTTTTCCTTCCCTTCGGCCTTTTTGCGCCAGATGGATTCGATGAGGCCCGGGCCTCTGTAGGCCGCGGCTTTCCGGTATGGGACAACGACAAATCCTATCGGCGGTATTTTATTGGGATATGAAAGAGACGTTCTCCGCCTGCTTCGGCGCTGCCGGATGGCCCGGCTCCGCTTTTGTCAGCATCTGCTGGAACTTCCGGGCCGCCGTGTTCAGCGGACGGTGATGGTCGTAGATGAGGCAGATAGAGCGGGAGGGAATGATCTCCTGCAGATGCAGCTCGACAATCTCGCCGCGGGCCAGAAGCTCTTTTGCCATTGGTTCCGGCACGAAGGCAAGGCCCAGCTCACTTTTCACCAGCGTGAGCATCTGGTCGGTGGTGGCGGCCTCGGTGTCGGGCCGGAGCACGGCGTCGTGGTCGAGGAAGAACTGCCGGTAGAAATTCCGGGTCATGCTCTCATCGCTGAGAGAGATGAGCGGATAGCAGCTCAGTTCCTTCAGCGTCAGGCGCTGGCTGGCCAGTGCAGTGAAGGTCTTTCCGCCCACCAGCACCTCATAAAACGGTCTCAGTTCCGCCATCTTCAGGCTCTGTTCTACTTCCGCCGGGGTGGAGATGACGGCAAAATCCACTTCTCCGTTCTTCACAGCCTGCACCGCCTGGGGCGTGGAGTGGTTCGAGATGCGCAGCCGGATGCCGGGATACTCGGTATGGAACGTCCGCAGCTTCTCGGCCAGATAGATGTTCAGCGCCGTCTCCGTCGCGCTGATGCTGATGGAGCCGTGCTCGAGGGTGGCGCTGGCGCTCAGTTCTTCCTCCGCGTCCTGTATCTGCACTGCCGCCGAGGCGATGCGGGAGTAGAGCATCTCGCCCTCCGGCGTCAGGGTGACGCCCCGGTTGGAGCGGGTAAAGAGCACACAGTTCAGCTGGCTTTCCAGCCGGTTCATCGAGTGGGTGATGTTGGGCTGGTTGTTGCCCAGCACCCGCGCCGCTTTCGTAAAGTTCTGATACTTCGCCACATAATAGAAAATTTTGTAGTATTCCCAATCGACGTACATGGAAGCCGTCCCCTCTTTCATACCAGAATCACATTTTTACTTCTCCCCCACCAGCGCCACAGCAGCATCATTGACATTCGTGCCAGTAGCGCCGGTGATGATCAGGCCGTCCACAGCTTTCAGTGCATGGTAGGCGTCGTTGTTCTGCAGGGTGTCGAACACATTCCAGCCCTTGGCGGTCAGTGCGGAGAGGGTGTCACCATCCACATAGCCGCCGGCAGCATCGGTGGGGCCGTCGGTGCCGTCACTGCCCACCGAGAACACTGCTGCATCCAGCCCGGCCAGTGCCGAAGCTGCTGCAAGGGCAAGCTCCTGATTCCGTCCGCCGAGGCCCTTGCCCGTCAGGTGGACGACCGTCTCGCCGCCTGCGATGTAGGCCAGCTTTTTTCCCTGCCCCGCGTGGGTCCGGACGATGGAGCCAAGGAAGCTGCCCGCCTCCCGGGCTTCACAGCAGAGCTGGTCGGTCAGCAGGACGGGCTCATAGCCAAGCTCCCGGCAGGCGGCAGCGGCGGCGGTGCAAAGCTCCCGCACACTGCCGGTGATCCGGGTCGTCACGTTGTCCAGCATCTTGGGCGTTTCCTGCGCCAGAAGAGCTTTTGCCTGTTCCGAGAGCTTCAGGTGATACTTCTCCGCAATGGCAAGCGCCTGTGCGCAGGTAGAGGTGTCCGGCACCGCCGGGCCGCTGGCGATCATATCCAGCGGGTCGCCCAGAATATCGCTCAGCACGATGCTGAACACCTGGGCCGGAGCGCATGCCTGCGCGAACCGCCCGCCCTTGACGCCCGAAAGCCGTTTGCGGATGGTGTTCATCTCCACGATGTCGGCACCGCTGGCAAGGAGCTGGCCGGTGATGTCCTGCAATTCTGCACCGGGGAGCAGCGGCTTTTCAAACAATGCACTTCCTCCGCCGGAGAGCAGAAACAACACGGTATCCTCCGCTGTCAGCCCCTGCACCAGCTCCAATGCCTTCTCGGTGGCCGCAAAGCTGTTCTCGTCCGGCACCGGATGGCCCGCTTCATAACAATTTACGCCCAGGATCTCGCCCTTGACATGCCCGTATTTGGTCACGACCACGCCGCCGTCCACACGGTCCAGCGCTTCCACCGCCGCGTGTGCCATCTGCCATGCGGCCTTGCCCGCTGCGACCAGCAGCACCCTGCCGCCCTTGGGCGCAAAGGCTTTCAGCGCGCGGCGGACAGCTTCGTCCGGCAGGACGGCATTCAGGCTGGATGCGATGATGGCATCGGCATCCTTTCGCAGAGTCAGATTCATGAAACAGACCTCCTTGTGGGGTATGATCTACAGCAGACCGGCTTCGGGCATGGTTTTTCCAAAGCCCCGCCTGGCCGGGCCGTCCGGAATCATTATACAACAAGACCGGCGTTTCGGGAATACTTTCGGCAATGGTTTTGAAATTGCTGTACAGCTCGACATCACGGACTGCACCTTTCTTAGTTGGGTCTTGTATCTGATTTTTATACTCGCTCTCTACGAAATACCAGGATCTTGTTTACAAACATCCCCCATGCAGCCGCCGGATCACCTTAAATGCGACCTCATGTTCTGTTATCAGCGGTTTTTTCAAAGCGAAGAAAACAACGCCGCTGGTCGGACAGGTGATCTCTGCCTCCACCTCCGCAGTAAACGGGTCAAGGATCACGCCCATTTTCTGACCATACTCCACTTCCTGTCCCGGCTCCACGAAGCGGCGGAAGATCCCGCCCGCCGGGGTAAGCACATTTGCCATCTCGTTTTCCTGCACGACGGTGGACAGATACCCGCTGTGGCAGTGGTATCGCAGTAAACCGACCCGGCTGAGATACCGCAGCACGGCAGCCACCATGGCACAGGCCTTTTCTCCCTCACCAAAACGAAATCCTCTGATTTTGAACTTCTGGCGGTAGGGCGTTTCCAACTCATAAAGCGTTTCTTCCCTCATTTCTGGAATCCTCCTGTCAGGATGCGGGCCAGCAGACTGCCCGGATAGACCACGGGATATTCCCGCAGGGTAAAAAGCAGACCATCGGCCGGAGCCATCAACGTCTGTCGTGCTTTCTTATGATAAGGTCCCGGACGTTTTTCGAATGATCCTGTTTGTTGCAATAGAGTTGTTCCTTTCCTGGCAAGTATGGTATACTTATCTTGACCAATAAGACCCAATTTGGAGGCAGCATCAGAAATGACAGAACGAGAGAAAATGATAAATGGCGCGCTATACGATCCATCCGATCCGGAACTGGAGCAATTACGCCTGAATGCACGCAAATTGGCAAGAAAGTACAACCGGACGGATGAGGACCAACCGGAAGAACAAGCCGAAATTCTGCGAAAATTATTACCTGCAACAAAGCAGTTTCCGTATTTGCAGGCACCGGTCTACTTTGATTACGGCTGCAATACGTACTGATGACCCGCAGAAACTTTCTTTCCACTTCAGCGGTTGCGGCGTTCGCCTGCGGCGCATCCCTGACCGCGCACGCAGCAGGCAGTACCGATGAAAACAGTCTGAACTTTATCACAGATATTTTCAAGGACTCTCCCCAACCGGGCGAGATCGAAGAGGCAACGGCGATCACAGCAGAAAAGAACGCCGAATGGTATGAAAAGCTGGATTTTTCAGACCGGCGGGAGTTTGCCAACGCAGAACGCGGCTGGCTGGACAATGCGGAAGGTAAGATCATCTACGCCGAGGATGGCAAATTTGCATGGGATCTGCAGAGCTACGGCGATTTGAACCGGGATGCTCCGGACACTGTAAACCCCAGTCTGTGGCGTAATACCCAACTCAACGCCAAAGCCGGTCTGTTTGAAGTATGTGATGGCATCTATCAGGTGCGCGGCTTTGATATGGCCAATGCGACCTTCATCCGCACCAACAACGGCTGGATCATTTTTGATGTCCTGATGTGCAAAGAAAATATGCAGGCAGCAAAAGCGCTGATGGAAAACCGGTTCGGACCGCTGGATGTCAAAGCTGTGCTGTACAGTCATAGCCATGTGGATCACTTTGGCGGCGCAGAGGGTGCGATCGACCGGAACGATGTAGCGGACCCCAGCCTTTCCTTCGACAAACAGCTTGCCTCGGGCAAAACGGTCATCCTTGCACCAAAAGGATTTTTGAAACACGCCATCCGCGAAAACGTCTATGCCGGCATCGCAATGGCCCGGCGTGCGCAGTATCAGTATGGTACGGTGCTGGAAAAAGGGGAGAAAGGAGCACTCTCCATCGGCATCGGCATGGGACAGTCTACCGGTCATGTGAGCCTTATTGCACCGACCTATGAGATTGGGGAAGATGTTCCGAAGCTGACCATCGACGGGCTGGAGATCGAATTCCAGCTGACCCCCGGCACCGAAGCCCCTGCCGAGATGAACGCCTATTTCCCGAAATACCGCGCCCTCTGGATGGCGGAAAACTGCACCGGTACGCTGCATAATCTGTACACCCTGCGCGGCGCAGAGGTGCGCGATGCCAACGATTGGGCGAAGTACATCATCGAGGCAGATCAACGCTTCTGCAGCAAGACCGACGTGGTGTTCCAGAGCCATAACTGGCCGCACTGGGGCGAGGAGATCCATGAATATCTGCTGAACACGGCAGCCATCTATAAGTTTATCCACGACCAGACCCTGCATTACATGAACCAGGGCTATACCTCCAACGAGATCGCCGCCATGATCTCGCTGCCGGATGCCCTCGAAAAAGTCTGGTATACCCGCCAGTATTACGGCACGCTGCCGCATAACGCCAAAGCCATCTACCAGAAGTATCTGGGCTGGTACGATGCGAACCCGGTCAACCTGGACCCGCTCCCGCCCAGCGATGCCGCTAAGAAGCTTGTAGAATATCTGGGCAGCACGGAGCTGGTGCTCTGCAAGGCAAAAAAGGACTATGCAAAGGGCGAATATCAGTGGGTGGCACAGATCACCAAGGAGCTGGTCTTTGCAGACCCGTCCAACCAGAAGGCACGCAATCTGTGTGCCGATGCGCTGGAACAGTTGGGTTATCAGGCGGAATCCGGTGCGTGGCGCAACGCCTACCTGATGGGTGCGGCGGAACTGCGGAACGGCAATCTGTCTGGGCGAGCCCGCACGGCGAATGGTCTCACCAACAGTATGCGAGCCATGACGGTTTCCATGCTGTTGGATTATATCGCCATCCTGACGGATGCCAACGCTGCACAGAATGATGACCTGACCTTGAATCTGACCGTAACGGATGAGAATGAACAGTTCTATGTGACCCGTAAGAATGGCGTCCTGCTGTCTTACCCCGGCGAGAACCATCCGGATGCGCAGGCTTCCGTCACCTGCAAGCGTCTGCAGCTCTTTGCATTGATGACAGGTCAGCAGGCCGGGCAGGTACAGATCAGCGGAGATCCCACTGTCCTGAAACGCCTGCTGGCATATGCGTCCAAGTTTGAAAAAACCTTCAATGTCATTGAACCGTAAAAACGATTCGGAATTTCAATTTTTTCAAAAATAGCTCTGGGGCTTTGATATGAAGCTCTGTCAAGAGGGCTGGCACCGTCCGGCCCTCTCTCTTTTTGCAAAAGTTTCCCTCGCTTTTTCTTGCGTCCTGCCGAAAATAGCGTGTTTTCAAAACTTTTTGTTGACGCCACTCGATTTTTGTGGCAACCTATCCCAACGATTTATAGCAATTCAACTTTTTAATGCAACAGCAACATCGTTGAATTGCATATCACAGAGATGCCGTTTCGGACAAGGCCGTTGGCAACACCCAGCAGCACAACGAGCGCGAAAAGGACTGCTATCAGAACCCCGACATTATCAAAGTTCAGCGGGAGCAGGAGCGACTAGATACCCTGACCGCCCAAGCCGACCAGCAGAAGCAGTCGCTTGCCCAAACCAACGCCGTTCTTTCCAAAAAAGAACAGGAGCTTGCTGCTGTTCAGAAAAAGTCCACTCTTACCAAGAACGCTCTTATCCATGCACAGGATGTTGCCAATCTGGGCAAAAAGACCCTGCTTGGCAACTATTCGCTGACCGAAGAAGAATTCTCCAAGCTGAAAAAACAGGCAGACCATGGCTATATGGTGGATGTGGAAAACCGTCAGCTCAAACAGCAGTTGTCCGCTGCACAACAAAATTCTATCAACTGGCAAACCCGCTACCGTAACCTGCAGAACAAGGTTCAGCCTTATCTGGACGCTATGCGCCACGCCCCGGAGCGTGTGCGCAATTTTTTTGAGAATCTTCTGGCACAGAAGCCGGAACGGATAGCAGATGCACCGTCCAAAGCTAGCCACCAGAAGAGCGCCGAACTTTAATGTTATCTGGATGTAAAAAAGGAGACTTGCCTATGATGAATGACCGCACTTTCCCTATCCCCAGCAATACCATCTCTGTGAAATCCGAAGATTATACGAATAAATCCTTGCAAATGGACTCGAATCCCGCTACAATGGAGGTGTCCGGAGCATCCTGTCGCTCCGTGAGGGCGAAATTCTCGGCTTACAGCCGAGTGATAAGGAAAGCAGGCTGTGCAAGCCATGCGCAGAAACACCCTCGATTCGGGCAAATGTGCAAACGGTGTGCAGAAAGTGTGCAGCCGCTTTCCTACATAAAGAAAGAACGTCAAATCTTACGATTTGACGCTCAATATCTGGTGCACCTCGCGCACTCATATCCGAACTTTTCTCCGCTTTCACAGCTTCCCCGAAAGCGACCGTTTCTGTACCTTCCTTATAGTTAAAGGTAATGAGGACCTTATCATCGTAGAGATAGATGGCATTGATGAAGGTATCCACCAGTGCCTGCCGCTGCTCCGGCTGGGTCATATCCAGCTTACGGAAACGGAGCAGCCATCGCAATCCAACTTTTTTAATCGTTTACAACATCGTTGGATTGCATATCGCAAAATATGCCGGTCAGAACAGTATTCCAAACCTGCCCTTGCGATTGAACCGGACGAACTCCTCTTTCATCTTCGGTTTTGCCAGCCGTTCCTCTGCAATGCGGGCTTGCAGTTCCTTCCTCTGCTCTTCCAGAGCTTCCAGCCGCTCTTTGGTGGAGCTGGTCAGAATGCCCATCTGGATGGCATTCAGCATATTGGTGATGCCGACTTCTGTTTCTTTCAACTGCTTTTCATAGATGGGTAAATCCGTGCTTTCCTGATTTTGCAATTCCATGACCTTAGCGATGATGGCATTCATGGAAGCATCATCTTCCACCAGCTTCATGGTTTCGTTGACCACCAGATCTTCCAGCCACTGTTTCCGCACGGCCTTTTTATCGCAGGTCTTTTTCTTCTTGGCAGCAGCACATTTGTAATAGGTGTACATCTTCCCGGTGTGGCTGACACCGCTTTCTCCGAACATCAGCGCTCCGCACTTACCGCAGTACAGCTTGGTGGTCAGCAGGTAATCTTCGTCGGCTTTGCCGCAGGCTGGCGCACGTTTGTTCTTTTCCATACGCTTCTGCACCCGGTCAAACAGGTCTTTCGGAACGATAGCCGGAATCGCATCCGGCACAACGATATCCCGGAAAGACAATTCACCAATGTAACGACGGTTCTTCAACATGGTGTTCACGCTGCTGTGGGTCATTTTGCCGTCCTGCATATTGCGGACACCCTTGTCGTTGAGGAAGTTTACGATTTCCACCATCCTCTCGCCGTTGTCATACTGCTGAAAGGCTCCAGCACAAGCGGAGCAGTCAGCGGGTCAAGGTGATAAAACTTGTCCTCGTCGATTTTATAGCCAATGGTTCCCGTACCGCCGGTAATGCAACAGCAACAGCGTTGAATTGCATATCGCAAATATGCTGTTTTCATGTTGCACTAATTTCTTGCCTTGCGATAAAAGCCGCCATCATTCTCAGATCGTCCAATTCCGGCTTGCCGACTGCAGATCCACCATGTGGGTGTACAGTCCCTTCCGGGCGTACAGCTCTGCCGGGCTGCCCTGCTCGGCCACGATGCCGCCCGACAGCACCACCACCTGATCCGCACCGGCTACGGTGCGCATCCGGTGGGCGATGATGAGGACGGTTTTGTTTTTTATGAGTCGGGATAGTGCCTCCTGAATGGCAGTTTCGTTTTCCACATCCAAGCTGGCAGTGGCCTCGTCCAGCAGGATGATAGGCGCATCCTTCAGAAAAGCACGGGCGATGGAAATGCGCTGACGCTCGCCGCCGGAAAGAGCGCAGCCGTTCTCACCGATGTTGGTGTTCCACTTGTCCGGCAGCTTTTCGGCAAATTCCTCGCAGTTTGCCAGCTTTGCTGCTGCCAGAACCTCCTCGTCGGTGGCACCTTTGCGCCCCAGACGGATATTTTCCAGGATCGTGTTGTCAAACAGGGTCACATCCTGGAACACGATGGAATACAGGCTCATGAGCTTTTCCGGGTCGATTTTGGAAACCTCCATGCCGCCCACGGTGATGCTGCCCTTTTGGTAATCCCAGAACCGTGCCGCCAGCCGGGAAACGGTAGTTTTTCCGCCGCCGGAGGGGCCCACCAATGCCGTGACCTCTCCCTGCTTTGCGGTAAAGGAGACATCCCGCAGCACCGTCTCGCCGGAGTTGTAGGCAAAGCCCACATGGTCGAACACGATATCGCAGCCCTGATTGGTCAGCTGCTCGCTGCCGGTCTGCAGGGAAGCGTCCAGAATCTCGTTCATCCGCCCCACATTGGTACGCATGGCGATGACCGCCGCCAGATTCTGCAACGCACCCTGCATGGGGTCGTACATCCGGGAAGCCGCCATCAGGAACAGAAACAGGGTCAGTACGTCGATACTGCCCTGCACCAACAGCACCGAACCGGTGAGCGCCACCGACGCAATACCCAGCTTGAGCACCATGCCGGCGGAGGACACAAACAGCGCTGTTTCCAGCTCTGCCACAATAGACTGCTTTTCCACTGCCCGAATTTTGTCGGAAAGACCGGACAGATACCGCTGCTCCGCATTGCTGGCTTTCAGGTCCCGGAGGGTCTCGATGTACTCCTGAATGCCGTCCGCACAGGCCATTTTCGCCGCCATGGTCCTGGCCTGCACCTTGTCCTGCACCCGGTAGTTGCCCACCACGATGGCAGCAGATACCGGGATGACCCACAGTGCCGCCAGTGCCATCCGCCACTCAAAGGCAAACAGGCTCAGGGCAATGAGCACCGTGGAAATGAGGGCTCCGAACAGACCGGGGATGAAGTGGGAGCAGTCCTTTTCCAACACCTCGCAGTCTGCCATGATGGTGCTGGTCAGGTCGGCAAGGTCTCGCTTGCCGAAAAAGGACAGAGGCAGCTTCCGCAGCCGCTCCGCAAGGGTCA
>UMFA01014758.1_pt1 | contig 19493 bp, 9 predicted proteins | sample 1964891 | NCBI WGS metagenome assembly UMFA01 (sample SAMEA4836034, study PRJEB28245) | human gut metagenome | biome: gut microbiome; material: fecal sample | place: Denmark | collected 2008
TGAACCAGTCAAAGAGCACATCAATATATTCTTTCAGATCATGTGCCTTCCGACGGGCGGTTTCGATATAATCATCCCGATCTTTCCCAGTAACAAGCCCTTTATGTGCAGCATCAAGATACCCAATAAGAGTGGTAAGGGGAGTTCGGACATCATGGGAAAGGCTCGTCATAAGCTGGTGGTTGGTTTCTTCTGTCTGCCGGACAATAGAAAGCCTGTTTTCATAAGCCATAACAATCTCATTGATTTCATAGGCAATGGGGGCAACCAGTTCATTTGTTGCAGACAAGATACGCCGATTACCATTTCCATTTTTCACATCAATCAGAGCATCGGTCATTTCTTCTATTTGTTTTTTTACGCGCCGAACGAGAACGATGGAAGTCAACACAGCCACAACAGCAATCACAATGGACAAGAAAACGATGATTTCCATGCTGACTACACCTCCTTATTAAACCGGTAGCCAATCCCTTTGACCGTTTGGATATACTTCGGACTTGAAGGATTTACTTCTATTTTCTTCCGAAGTCGGCTGATAATTGCCATAATATTGCTATCGTCATAGAAATATTCTTCTCCCCAGACTTTTTCATATATCTGCTGTTTCGTCAAAATCTTTCCTTGATTTTTCACACAATATAGCAACAAGTCAAATTCCTTTGGTGGAAGTTCAAAAGTTCCGTTTTCCGTAGTGATTGAGCGATTTTCAAGGTCAATTTTCAATCCGTCAAATATAAGTTGCTGCTGTGCAGTGCCCTCTTGCTGATTAAAGCGGGTATAACGGCGAATCAAAGAAACGATACGGGCAATCAGTTCATCCATATCAAAAGGTTTTGTGAGATAATCGTCAGCTCCAGCCCGTAAGCCTCTAACTTTAGAAACACTGTCATTTTTGGACGTGAACATCAAAATCGGCAAGCTGTTTTCCTTTCTGATTTCTTCCAGCGTTTCAAAGCCATCCATTCCAGGCATCATCACATCCAATATAACAAGCTGATATTGCTTTTTTTTCAATTTTTGTAGTCCTGCTTTTCCTGTATTACAAAAATCTGCGTCAATATCTTCCGATAGAATACTATGTTTAATCAAAAGACAAAGTTCTTGATCATCATCAATTATCAAAATATTGTACATTTATTAATTCTCCTTCCCGAATGAGATTCCATTTCATTATAATTCGATATTTTAAAAGACACAAGAAATAACCCAATTGTCAAAAAGCAAGTTTCCATTTAGAAACCTGCCTGTTATGATCCCTTATGAACTTTTAATAGTTTTTTAATTTACTAGACAAGGAGAATTTATTACAAGAAAGTTTTTCAGCACTATTCCAGCTTATTAATCTCCTGACAGTTCCTCTACATGATTTTTTGCATAGTCGTAAAAAATCCTTTTTGCTTCTTTACAACATCTGGAGAAATATTCGCTACATTTCGCATGAATTATTGCTTCGTTCGGTATAAAATGAGCTTCTTCAAAGCACCTATTCCCATTTACTTCCAATTCCTGTAATTGATGTTCCATAATCCAATAAACATCACCGTATCGGAAAGGTCTATGTGATATATATGGATAGTCAAATCTTTCCTTATCTGCATTTGAATTTAATACCTGATATGCGTATTCTTCATATTCTCCCGGAACTACCCTCCAAAGTGGTATTGCTATATCTGTTGTTTAGTTTTCTTTTATCACTTTTATTATTTCCTTCATAATAAAGGTGGGCATGATACACATTTCTTTAATCTTATTTCGTGAAATATGGTATTCGCCATTATCTATGATATTATTTCATAAAGGACACCTACTTTCTATAGTCATATTGTAAAATACAAATGTCACAGAAATGTCCTAATTTCAAAAAATATTATAGTCTATTATATAATTGGAGCAAGTTTCCCTGCTCCAATTCATTTTATTCCATTGTTCTGATTTGGTCAACAAGAGATTGCTTTTTCAAATTTCCCGTTGTATATGCAATTAATATCAACTGAACAACCAACAGAACAGCCGAATATATCAATACAACCGGCCATGGGAATGAATAGAAAAAATATGGATTTAATGACCGCATGATCTGAATACATAAAATTCCAAGTCCAACTCCTAACATCAATGTTACAAGCACAGCAAAGAGTGAATAAATCATGCCCTCATAGCAAAGCATTCTGATGAGTTGTTTTTTGCTTAAACCAATCGCCTGTAACATTCCAATTTCCTGCTTCCGAGACAAAAAATTTGTAATGGTTGTATTTACGAGATTAATCAGCGAAAAACACACAACAATGATAGCTACTATCAGAAATGCACCGAAAGGTAGTTGCTGATTTCTATTATAATAATTTACGCTTTCTTCTATGGTATCCATAACCAAATCACTGTTTTTATCTATCAGCTGATTTAATGAAGTTTCAATTGTATCGAATTTATCTTTGTCTGTAATTACGGAAATAGTACCTGTGCAATCCATCCCGGTTCCCTCATTTATAAGTTGTTCCGGGAGAGTAAAACATTTATCGAATCCCGTATAATTATAATCGCTTACTATGCCTTTCACAGTATAAGTTTTCGTCATAATATCACCGGATACATTTTCGTAATCAACTTCTACTGTATCACCTAAAGCAACATCCATTCCATTGAGATCTGCACGTTCTTGTAATAGGATAATTCCATTGTCCGCAATCAATTCATCATAATCAGCGGTTCCTTTTATGAGATTTTTTTCTAAATCAGATTGTTCATCTTGACTAAATCCCTGAATCCAATCTTCAGAAATTCCATTTACACGATATTCTGCGTCCGTATAATACCACCGCTTGATTCCGGTAACACCATCGATAGCTTCGATTGTTTTCACAAAATTTTCATTCAGCATATTTTTTTGTTGTAATTTAGTCAACGAAACTTTTGCAGTATCAAAGGATTGATTAGCATTAAGGTTAATATTAAATTCGCCTTTTGAAAAATCCCTCCCACGCGCTTCTGCAACTCCATCATAGGAAACTAATATCGTTGAAATCAATACAACTAACACGCCTCCGAATGCGAGTGAAAATATGGTTAATATAGATTTTGCTTTTTGCCTGGACAGATTCATTTTAGCAAGTGATGCAGGCGTTATTTTTCGGTACAGCGCCGAACTTTCTTTAGACTTTCCTTTATAATCCGAATATCGAAGAGCCTCCATTGGAGATACTGCGGCAGCTTTTTTTACAGGAGTATGAATAGAGAGCATTACCATTGTAAAAGCAAAGAACCCACACCCAATCGTCACACATAAGGAAGTCAGCCAGTACCAGCCCTCCGGAATCAGAAAATATCCGATTACGTTACCTATAATCAAACCAATGGAAATCCCAACAGCAGCAAGTAACTTCCCTTCTCGGTAAACCATTTTTTTAATCTGCCGTTTCGTTGTTCCAATCGTGCGAAGCTGTCCATAGTTACGTATATTGCTTGCAACGGAAATATAAAAAATGGAATAGATCACAATGCCGGAGCCAATAAAAGTTACAAATCCAATCACGAAATAAAATAGCATTTCACTTCCAGAATTTTCACTCTTCACATTAAAATAAGTGGAGCGAACAATCACATTATCATCGGGGATGTGTAATTGTTTTGCAAGAATGTCTGCATATTCCGTAGCATCTTCTTCGCTCATGTTTTGAGCGTCTTTTAATCCAAGGTAATAATCTATAACCGTATTATTTCCATACTGTTGTTTCACTAATTCTTTCGATATAATAGCTGTATATCTTCCAATATCTCCGGTTTCAACATTTAAGATTCCTGTCAACCTGAAATCATGATTCATCCCGTCAGAAAATGGTATTTTAATTGTCTGTCCTAATTCAGTTGAATACCCCAAACTGTCCAAAAAAGATTCCTGTACTACAATTTCATCTTCCGCAGTTGGTAACTTTCCCGAATAAGGCATACTTTGAGATTTTAGCATATCTGCATTTGCGTAAGTAAAATTTACGGTTGAATGGTTTATTTCTTCAGAAAATGCATTGAAAAATTCTCCAATCCACGCGATCTCTTTTTCTTTGTATAATTCCGAACCCTCTTTTTCTGAAATTGCATGATATACAATCTGTGCTGTTTTTTTATTTAGATTTTTTGTTTTCTGTGTAATTCCAAATCCATAAAGGGTTATTGCAGATAATAATGTACTCGCAAGTGCAATCGTAATAATAATAAAGATATTTCTTTTTCGATTCGCTGATATATTCCTGCTCGAAATACGTTTTATTATGGTTTTTGTATCATTTTCAAAAGGTAGCGTCATATAAATCATCCCCTTCTAGCTTGTTAAAATATGGATTTTCAATATTATAGAACAATTCTTAGTTATAGTTCCCTCACTTGTTCTACTAATGATTGTTTTTTTATTTGTTTGATTGTCAAACGAGAAAATAATGTCTGAACTACAAACATCAATATAAAATATATAAACATTTCCACGATTGGAAAATGATAGGTTACTCTTCCGAAAATACTCATTGAACTAAATACTGTACAAAGAAGATATCCTATAACTGTTCCAAATAATATAGAAAGAATAAGCACACAAATAGTATAAAATAAACCCTCCATCAGTAACATATTTGAGAGTTGTTTGCCACTTAAACCCACTGCTTGTAAAACACCTAACTCCCGTTTTCTTGTTAAAACATTTGTGATAAGAGTATTTAATAAATTGATAATTCCAAAAACGCCGATAAACATAACAAAAATATATACTGGAATGCGATAATTTAACAGTTTTTCATTGTATGCTTCTACCCAATCATTAAAAGTGCTAATATAAAGACAGGCATTTGATGATACTATTTTTTGAATCTCCTCTTTTACAGTATCCCATTCATTATCAGCAGTATCTATAATAAGCTGATAATTAAGATTTTCTACAGGCGTAATAGTGTTCAGCATTTCTAGTGGAATAAAAAGAGTATCATATCCACCATAGGGAATATTTCCATCTACAATTCCCATCACTTTTACTTGAATTTTCTGTCCTCCAACCTCAAGCGATATTTCGTCTCCCAGGGCTACATCCCATCCAAAAATTTCTTTCCATTGTAAATCATTAGCAATAACAACCCCATTATTCCTAATAAGTTCTGATAAGTCCGCTGTACCCTCAATCAAATATTTTTCGACTATCTTTTGATTGTTTTTACTATATACCTCTGAAACAATAGGCTCAACATCTCCCGTTGGAACATGAACATTCAAAACGGTGCCTTGATATGCTTTAACTCCCTGGACTCCATGTATATTTTTGATAGATGTTATAAAATCATCTGTAAGCAAATTAGATTTTTGAAGTTCAACATATTGCTCACTATTATGGGACTGTGGTCCGTAATCTCCAAGTTCAAGGCGAATCTCTCCATAAGGAAAACTTCTTCGTGCCATCTCTACAGGATCAATGGAATTAAAATATGCAGAGCTTGCCATTAATAAAATACCACATACGCCTAATGATAAAATGGTCAAAACCGTTTTTTTCTTGTTTCGTAAAAAATTAAGGAAAGCTAAATTATTTGTGGTTAAAGGTTGCTTTGATTTTCTGGTATAATCAAATGCTATTTTCTCATTATTTTCAGTATAATGTATTGCTTCCATAGGTGTTACGCGTGAGGCAATTTTCGCCGGCTTCATAATAGTAAACATAATGCAGGAATACATAAACAGTGCAGTAACAGCAGCGATAAACAATGTAACCAATGCATTCCATCCTTTAGGAACAAGAATATATCCTACCACGCCACCTGCTATTAGTCCCATTGGAATACCAATTCCGGCAAGATAATGCCCTTCCCGAAAGACTATTCTTTTTATCTGCTTTCCAGTTGTTCCTATTGTTCTTAATTTTCCATATTCATTTGTTTTTCTTACTATAGATACATAAAACAGACTGTAAACAACGAGAGTACAAGCTAAAGTCACAATAAGGCAAACAAATGCTATTATCAACATGTATTGACTGCTCCTTTGTTCAATAAGGGAAAAATAATATGTGGAAAATTGTATATTTTCCTGCTGAATTCCCCATTCATTGAGCAATGTTAGTAATTCTGACTGGATAGCAGCTTTAGACCATCCATCAGATCCTTTTAATCGAACATATGCAGAATATGTAGGGTCACTAATCTTACTTGCAACATATGATTGCGATACAAATAATGAATAATTTGAATTATCTACAGGCAAAATGCCACATAAATTGTATTCTTTTTTTCCATCCCCTAAGTCTATTGATATATTATCGCCCACAGACTTAGATAATCCAGTTCTTTCAAGAAAAGCTTTTGTAATGGCAACCTCTTTTTCCGTTTCTGGCAATTTCCCCTGCAAATCAGGATATTTTGCCAAATCCATTAATGTCTTATCCATGGAACGAACTGTTAATTTAAAATCCCCATAAGACACCATTCCTAATAAATGACTCACACCAACATCTACTCTATTATCATTTACTAATTTTTCTATTTTATCATTGTCTATGTCGTTAATGACTGCTTGATAGCGCCCCATTGCATCATTTAATGATTTTCGTTGCGAGCCTAAAAAGTATAGAGCTGTTGCCATAATCAAACATGTGGCTAAAGCTATTGTAATGATAATAAGTACATTTCTGCTTTTATCTGCTTTAAGATTTCTCTTTGAAATTTTTTTGACAATAGGATTGGTATCATTTTCAAAAGGTAAAGTCATCATGTATTCCCTCCTATTTTTTTATTTTAAATTTCCTATTCGTTTTCCCTCAATCTCTCCACAATAGATTTTTTCTGAAGAAGATAAATTGCCACTTTTGTTATAACTGCTGGCATAATAAGGACGATGACCGCATAGAAAAGTGCAAACCAAACTGGATAACCCCAATGCAAATAGCTCATTCCTATGCTGTTCAAACTACGAATTAATATAAATCCCAAAAATCCACCTATTAACAAGGTAATCATGATATTCCACGCAGCAATCAAGCCTGCCTCACACTGTACCATATGATTAAGCTGTTGCTTTGTCATTCCAATAGATTGTAAAACCGACAATTCCTGCTTTCGGGTCATAATATTTGTCACTAAGGTGTTGATAAGACTAATCAGGCTAAACATCATAATAAAAATACTAATGCCAATAATTGAGGTTAAAAGTGTGTTATACATTCCTGCTTTGCTATTGATAGAATCTCTTAAAGTACGTATTTGCAGATCCTCTGATCTGTCAATTATGGCATTTATCTGTTGCGTGATTTCTTCTTCTTTGGAATCCCATTCTGTCGAAAGAAGTACCTCTGAATTGATATTATAACCCTCTGGCAGCATAGTGCGAATAAGATCCTCCGGCATTAAAAACCATCCAGACACACCTAGAGCAGTAAAACACTCTGGATCACTATATGCTTTTTCGCTTGTAATCTCACCGCCAATGGAAAATATATCTTCCCGATATTTTGTACCATCAAACCATTCAATTTTTATAGTATCGCCAGGCTGAAATTTCCAGCCATAAATTTCTTCTACCGCATCATTTTTTAAGACAAAGATTTCTTTGTTTTCTACAATATCTGAATAATTCTTGTCCTCTGCTGACAGATACTGTGATAGATTTTTAAATTCTTCTTCTGTAAATGGAACAATAAAATCTTTGTCGCGACGGTCTTTATATTCAAATTTACAATATAGTTTCTCAAATGGTATAATTCCTTGTACTCCGTTTACTTGAGAAATCTCCTGCATAAAAGTATCATTAAGAGGATTATTGACTTGTACCCCTGCATACCCTAATTCATTTACTTGCGCTGCATTTTCGGATAAATAAACCCTAACTTCACCATGTTCCATAATTCCGTTTCGAGCATATGATTCTTGATTAAAGGAGGACAAAAATGTAGATCCAACCATAAAGATTATGCCACTAATTGCCAGAGAAAAAGAAGTCATAAGAAACTTTTTTCTATTACGTGAAGTATTCATCTTTGCCATTGAAAAAGGTGTGATTTTTCTGGACAAGTGCTTAGGTGTTTTACAGTTCTGTAATGCTCCCTTTGTCCTATATGCCTCAATAGGCGATACCTTGCCTGCAATTTTAGCAGGCTTACTTATGGAATATAAAACTGCGATATACTCCACCAAAATAATCAGACCACCCCAAATGAAAAAGTTCTTCCATGACCATCCCTCGGCATTGAGAACCCATGCAAAAATAGATCCGATGGTCAATCCCAATGGTGCTCCTATGCAAAACAGTAAAGTTCCTTCTCGTTTTACAATTCTCTTTATCTGTCTGCCAGTAGTTCCAATTGTTCTCAACTGACCAAAATATTGAATACGGTTAATAATCGAGATATAGAAAATACTGTATATCACGATTACACCAGCGAACAGCACTACAAGCCCGATACAAAGGGCGATCAGTGTATTTTTCGGATTAAAGGTCAAGGACTGGACAAAAGCACTGTTTTCTCCGATACTTGGACGATCAATGTTACAATCAGCTCCGATTTCATGAATGGTATCAAGAAATTCATCTGCTGTCATACTTCTGGCATCCTGTACCTGCGCGGCAGCCACAAATAAAGTATCTTTCAACTGGCTTCCCTGTTCTGCATACCGTTCAGAGAAATAGACCGGATACACATCAGAAGTCGAACCGGTATCTGTAAGACCGGAAAGTACAAAAGATTCTTGTGTCCCATCATAAAAAGAAAAGGAAACTGTGTCTCCAATTTTAAGATTTTCACCACTCCGCTCTAAGTAAGAAACATCAACGGCAACCTCGTTTTCAGCCACAGGATATTGTCCCTCTGAAATTTCAACACTTTGAATTTTCCCCTCAGATTGTTCAATATACATCGGCCAGATTACATAATTTTCTATTTCGGAACGCTTGCCGTATTTTGTCACTCTCATTTCTGAAATTCGATTATCTTGTCGGAGTGTATCACATTGTTGCTCTGCAATATCATAAAAGAATACCTGTTGCAAATTGTCTAACTGTCGATTATTTGCAGTCTGCATAGAAGAAATATAAAGAGCCAGACCGGACATTAATGCGATAGAAAGTGAAATCGTCAGGACAATCAAAACGTTTCTCATTTTCCCAGACTTCATACTATTTTTCGCCAGTTTCTTAACAATAACGTTTGTGTCATTTTCAAAAGGTAATGTCATAAATGCCCACCCCTCTATCCTACAATTTTTCCATCTTCAATCCTCACAATACGATCAGCAAGCTGCGCAATAGCATTGTTATGTGTAATCATTACTAACGTTTGATCGAACTCTCTACTGGTTCTCTGAAGCAATCCCAAAACATCCGCACTGGTTTTAGAGTCAAGGTTACCTGTAGGTTCATCGGCCAACACAATTGCAGGCTTAGCAACCAAGGCTCTTGCAATCGCCACTCTCTGCTGCTGACCACCGGAAAGATTATTGGGCATACTTTTCAGCTTATCTTCCAATCCCAGCATAGTAACCACTTCATCCATAAATTTCTGATCTACGGTATCTCCATCTAACTCTACCGGAAGGACAATGTTTTCATAAACATTTAAAATCGGAACCAGATTGTAATTTTGGAAGATAAACCCGATATTCCTCCTGCGAAAAATAGTAAGTTGTTCATCATTCATTTTAGCCAGTTCCTTCCCTGCCACAACTACACTTCCTGATGTTGGAGTATCCAATCCTCCCATCATGTGAAGCAACGTGGATTTTCCGGAACCTGAAGTCCCTACTACTGCTACAAATTCTCCTTGCTCAACAGAAAAATTTACACCATCTAAAGCACGAGTTATATTAGGTTCTGTGCCATAATATTTTTTTAAATCCTTTGTCTGTAAAATTGTCATAATCACTACTTCCTTTCTTTGTTTGATGAGTATATAGTAACGGTCAAATGTTGCAGAAATGTCCTAAAATTCTATGAAACTACTTAAAAATGTTTTAATTTGATGTATTTTATTTTTTATAATCCTAAACGGTTTCATCTTTTAAAACTTCAACAATAATATCCCTACGAATTTTCCGAGATGCCACCATATAGATTCCTCTGATGATGGCAAATGTGAGTATGATATATACTACTACCCCCCAGAACGGAAAAACCTTAAGAAATTCTATAACTGTTATATCCTGTAGCCAAATTAATATGGTACTGACTAAAATTAGTATTGAGATCCCTATTAACAAAGGTTTGATTACAAGAAGAAATCCTTCTGTATAAAGTAAGTGACATAGCCCTTTTTTATCAAGACCGACAGAGCGTAACATAGCAAACTCCTTTTTTCTTTGATATAAACTATTTAATATAGCTGCCACTGCCGATGAAATACCAACAATCCCAAAAAGTGCTGTCAAACTATAAACAATTAACATTGTAGCATTTGTCAGTTTATCTCTATCAGATGCTCTTTGTGTTTTACTGGAAGTAAAAAAATCATTCTTACTCAAATATTCACCACAAAGTTGATCCACTCGACTTTGTACTATAACATCTTTCCCTTGCTCAGTACGAAGATTCATATAGGTTCTATAATTATATACTGCACGATCTTCCCCAAAATTTTTTATAATCTCATAATACTCTTCCATAGGTACAATAATAGGCAAAGTATAAAAAGCAACATTCAAACCTATGTCTGGCATCTCCGTAAGTACAGAAGATATTTGAATATCAAAACTATAATTTCCTTGAACAGAGTCTAAAAACTTTTCCGTTAATTGTAACCTCTGACCTTCTTTTATATCCAGATATGACACCTGCTCTTTTTTTGCTTCATAACCCCTAGCATCCGGATTCTTTGCAACTGAATTAACAATAACAGCTGATCTGGAATTATGGGAGGAAATTCCTGCATTCTTTAGATAAGCATTATAAGTATCCTGTTCCAGACCAATTAATGTACAAGGAATTCTATATCTGCCATCACGTTTAACAACATATTCTCCAGCTGCTTTCGTATCAAATCCTCCATATAAAAGAAATTCTTTAGACAATTCTTGCTCCGAAAGCCAACTTGCACACATTGCCATCGTATAAGTTGTCTGTTCTTTCACGTCTGGAAGATCTTTTAATTTCTGAATAAGCGCTGGTTCTATCCGCTGACCAGATTCTAATGTAATATTTATATCAAAAGGATTATCATGTTCTGCTTTCGTATTATTAACATCTGAAACAGAAAAAACAGCCAGAAAACTAAACATGAGTACCATACATAAACATAATGTTACAGTACAGGTCCGAAATAATTTCTTATTTGCGATAAGAGAGTTAGCTGAGATTTTCCCCAAAAATCCAAAACACCTTTTTAAAAAGGTATGTTTTGCTGATTTTTCCAAAGAAACATTGTTCCAATTCTCCTTTATAGCTTCTATTGGACGTATTTTTCCCATTTGTCTTGCAGGTCCGGATGCTGCTAAGAGCACTGTTAAAAATGAAAGTATTATTGAAATGATTGCAATCCATGGTGAGAAAGAAACTGAAATCTGATTTCCTGTTACTTCGCGTGTCAATTTGGAATATGCGGTCAATACTCCATAAGAAAGCAAATGACCAAGTCCTATAGAAATAACAATTGGAAAAAAAGATAGCCAACGTGCTTCATATTTAACTAGCCTCCGTATCTGTTTTGGCGTCATACCTATTGATTTTAATATTCCAAGTTCCTTTATTTTTCGCTTAGCAGAAATGGAAAAGGCCCCGCGGATAATATAGGCAAATACCGTCATAGAAGCAACAGCAACTATCAAAAGTGAAAGAAAAAGTTTAGGTAAATCGCTGCTCCAGAAGTGCCCCGGCTCATAAATTCCATACATTCCGAGCAGAGCTGTATGATAACGATATGGATATTCACCATATTCATCTTGTTCCAAACCAATAGCCTGTGCAATCTGAGGGACTGTTTCATAGATTTTCCTTGGATTCTTTGTCTGGGTATATACAACTACACTAGCATCTTTTGGCGTTTCTTCCAGATTGAGCCAACCATATGCAGGATAACCATTATATGCACTGGAAACTGTCCTATCAATTTCTCCAACAATGGTATACTGTACATTATCTGTTTTTACAAATACTTCCCCATCTTGAAGTGGGGACAGGAAATCAACAATTCTATTATCTTTTCTCCGTTCACCTAATTCTAAATCAACGGTATCACCGATTTTGAAGGAAGGATTATCCTCAAAAAATTTTTTCCCAACAACAATTTCACCCGGAGCCTCTGGAACTCTTCCACGTATAATTAAATTTTTTTCATGCATAGATTCCCAATATTTTGCATCACAATTTTGGACTAAAAGATAAGGATCATTTTCTCTAAACGATAATAGGAATGTTTGGTTATTTCCTTTTACCATAACGTCTTTGATATTTTCATTCTTTTTGATAAGTTCAATCTGATTTGCCTGAACTTCTAATATCTGTGCATCCCAATTCCCTGAATCAAAAATTTCCTGCTGCACTCTCTGATTCCAATAACTCTGCACAAGAGAACATAATGTACACATAAAAGTGGCTGCAATTAATATGGCAGACATAATAGAAAGTGCTGTCCGGTGATTTGCTTTAATATTTTGTTTGGCAAGTTTTTTGACAACTGCATTTGTATCATTTTCAAATGGTAAAGTCATAGCCATTCACTCCTTTCGGCATAATTTTAATCCTTACGTAGTTTCCCTTAATTGTTCCACAATAGATTTTTGCTGCAAAATACGAATAATAATCGCAGAAATTATTAGTGGAAGAAAAATTGAAATTATAATATATGCTCCCATGTAAATGAAAGGGAATTTCCATACCCATGTATCATCCCCCACACTATTTAAGTAACGGACAATGCTATAACCGACAGGCGTTCCTACAGCCAATGTGATACCAATATTCCAAAAAGCCAGTAAAATCCCCTCCCATTGTATCGTCCATTGTAATTGCTTTTTTTCCATGCCAATCGAACGCAAAGTTGAAAACTCATGCTTTCTGGAAAGTGTTGTGGCAATCAATGTGTTAATCAAGTTAATAACTGCAAACAACATAATAAAGCCGCTCAAGCCCCAAATGACAAGACTTGTACGTTGGTACATTGCTTCACTATCCTGATAAAGGTTATGCAGTGTTTCCATTGTAACAGTAGGGATCGTTTCTACCAAGGTATTCATTTTCTCCCGGACTTCTGGCTCTAGAGAAAAATTGTTAATGCTGACTAAAAGATGGCTAGTGAAATTGAAGTTAGGAACGACCATTTTCTGCAATAGCTGATCGGGCAATAGGAAAAATCCTGTTTTTCCGAATAGTTTTCCGCCTATTGGATCTTTAAATATGTCATCGCTGATTTCACCGGCTATGGTGTATTCTGTTTCCTGATACGATTGCCCATCAAACCAACGGAATCTAACGGTATCACCCACTTGGAACGTCCAGTCGAAAACATACTCTGCATACTCATTATGCAATACGAGTATTTCCTTGTTTTCGATCATAGCTTGATAATCTATCGTGCCAGCAGAAAGATACTGTTTCAAAATTCTTTGTTGTTCAGAAGTGAATGGAACAAGTTTATCCTTTCTGGAAGCCTTATTGTATTCAAATTTTGCCTCCAAAGTTTTATATTCTGTAACTTCTTTTACGCCCTCAATCTGTACGATATTCCGAATGAGATCGTCGTTTAATGGATTGTTAAGCTGAACTCCTGTTGTTCCATGAGGATCATTACGGACTGCATTTCTGGACAAGTTAATTTCAAATTCTCCGTATTCCAATAATCCCTGTCGTGCAAAACGCTCCATATCCAAAGAGGATAGTAATGTTGTACCGCCCATAAACATAATCCCAGCTACACCTAAAGAAAGAACGGTCATTATCCACTTACGCCGATTGCGTGAACATCCCATAACAGCCATTGAAAACGGAGTGATTTTTCTATGCAGTTTTTTAGAGTACAACTGTGTAGACTGATACCCCGTATTTTTTGCAGCTTCAATTGGAGATACGCTTCCTGCAATTTTAGCAGGTTTGCTTAAAGCCAGCCATACCATTGCATATACGATGCAAAAAATCAGTACACTTACTAATGCAGTATTCTGCCAACTCCAGCCGTCAGATTTAAATAAAAAGGCCGCCGTTCCACCAATGATAAGTCCTAAAATTGTTCCTAAAATGCAAAGAAGTTTTCCCTGTGTTCGTAAAATCGTTTTAACTTGCTTTGCTGTAGCTCCCATTGTTCTCAACTGTCCAAATTCTCTTACTTGATTTTGAACATAAATGTAAAAAATACTATAAATAACCAAATAGCTTACTAATAGCACCGCAATCGAAAAAATACTGATAATCATAATATTTTCTTGATTTGGTTCAAGAGAGGCTGCAAAACCATCGTTATAATCAGAATACTGTGGTGTAACACCATAATCAGTCCCGATTTTTTGAACAATCTCTTTAAAATTATCTGATGACATTTGAGCAGTATTTGCTAATTGAACAGTAAGCGCCGTTACAGAAGTTTCAAATTGCTTGCCTGTGTGGGCGTATTCTTCAGAACAGTATAAGGAATATGTCCGTTCTGTTGATCCATTGTCTGTAAGACCAACGACAGTAAAAGTTTCTGAACTTCCATCATAAAAAGGAATTGTAATTTTAGTTCCTAATTCAGCTGGTAATCCTAATCGTGATAAATAGGCTTTATCCACAGCTACATCATATAAACCGATGGGGTATTGTCCCTCTACGATTTCTTCTACGGCAATATTACTGTCATTCTGTTCAATGTAAACTGGAATTACTAAATAATTGTCAACCTGTGTGTTGCCAGCTTGAATATAAATTCTTGAATCAGCAATTCTGCTGTCTCGCCGCAATTCTTCAATTTGCTTATGATTGATATTGTAATAAATTGCATGGTTTGTTGTCTGCAACCCTCTTTTGGTTTCTGTTGCCATTCCGACCACTGAAAGAATAAATCCTGATAGTAATGCAACAGATAGCATTATGGTTAATATGGACAATATCGTTTTGCTCTTACTTTCTTTTATACTTTTTTTTGCATATTTTCTGATTATTACGCTAGTATCATTCTCAAATGGTAATGTCATCCCCATTGCCCCCTTTCTCCATTATCCTAACTCTCAAATGTTGCAGAAATGTCCTAAAATTCTTTTTTTCTAAATTTTTTCAAAAAAAGGCAGTCCGAATAAACAGACCGCCGTTTCATTATCTTTGAGGAAGAAATATAGAGAAAGTTGAGCCTTTTCCCACCTCTGATTCAACTGTAATATAGCCACCTTGCATAGTGATAATCTCACGTGCCAGATATAACCCTATTCCAATCCCATCCACATCATGTACAGCTTCTTCCCGATAAAATCGTTTAAAAATAGTTGCCTGGACACTTTCCGGAATGCCTCTTCCCGTATCCGTTACGGCAATTTCCAAATACATCTCCCAGTCCTGTACTGTTACGTGAATGTCGCCGCCTTCCGGAGTATATTTTACTGCATTGTCTAAAAGATTAAACAATGCTTCTGAGGTCCAGCGACTGTCATGTGAAACTGTTAAATTTTCAGGACAATTTACGGATAAATGAAGCTGCTTTCTTTCCATGGGAGCAAGAACCCCATTTATCGCATCTACAAGTGTATCCGCAATAGCTGTTTCTTTCTTTTCCAAGGTGATCACTCCCGTTTCCAATCGTGATGTTTTCACCATTCCCTGAATCAAAAAGTCCAGTTTATCTAACTGACTGGCAGTAGCGTGTAAAAATTCCTTACGTGTCTCATCAGTAATTCTTCTGGTCAACATCGTGTCATTGAGCATTTTTAGATTTGCTATCGGTGTTTTGGTCTGATGCGAAATATCAGATACCAAAGACTGTAATTCTGCTTTTTCTTCTTCTACTTTATGCCGGGTTTCCTGCATTACATGATATAATCTTTCCAGACGATGGCTGATGCGTGCTAACAGTGTTTCTGCTTCATAATTTATTTGCGGACGAACGGTACTATCCATCATTTCATCTAATGTTCGGCATAGTCCATCTGTAAATACCGATAGTTTCTTCTGGAAATAATGCAAAAAGACTGCACCCCATAGAAACAGAAGGATCATCACGCTGAAACCACCAAGTATCATCCGTATATCTTTTGTGAAGGCATAAAAGATGAACAACAAAAGAATTGATGTCAGTGAAGCACCTCCCACAATCAGCCGCAGAAAAGCTCTAGTGGATAAATTCTGTAATTTCATCGTGATTCACCGCCTATCCATTGATAGCCCATTCCGTAAGCAGTTTTAATATATTTTCGTTCATCTGTTTCAATCTTTTTGCGAATTCGGCTGATGATGGTAGTAAGCGTATGCTCATCTACAAAATCCCCATCAATATCCCACAATTTCTCAATCAGTTGCCGCTTCGTTAATATAATGTGCGGATTTTTTACAAATAAAAATAAGGTACGGTATTCTTTTGGTGTAAAATCTATCACCTTTCCTTCCAAAACCGCACTCTGCTCGGAAAAGTCAATTTTCAAAACTTCATCCTCAAATACGTCATGCTTTGGTGTCCGTAATTCCATATTTGCAAAAACAGCAGCTACCTTTTTACAGAGAACCATCACTGAAAATGGTTTTGTAATATAATCTGTGCATCCGGCTTCATAGCCTTTCAGCATATCGCCTTCTTTATCATTTGCTGTGATAAACATAATATAGGTATGCTGCCCTCGTCCTCTGATTTCATCACATAAATGCAGACCGTTCCCATCCGGCAGATTAATATCCAACAGAGCGATATCAAATTCACTCTCTTTCAATCGTTCTACTGCATCCAGAAAACTGTATGCAGAAGTTACTTCATAACCATCCGCAGTAAGATTATAAGCCAGTGTTTTATTTAGTACTTTATCATCTTCTACAATTAAAATTTTCCTCAATACAGATTCTTCCTTTCTCAATCTTTTAAACTTGTCGCTATTTTAAACCTCAAATGTTACAGAAATGTCCTAAATACAGTTTTTCTGATAATATCATTTCAAAACATAGATTGATTATATCCTATTTTCTTTCAGGAAAAAATGTTTTCCATAAAAAAATGCTTTTGCCAAAATGTTCCACACTTTTCAGCAAAAGCATTTTTCTCTTATTCCATTGCCCGCATTTGTTCAATCAGGGATTGTTTTTTCTGCCTGCGGATTGTCCAAACAGACAAAATGAACTCTACTGTCACAAGTACTACTACATATACTCCCATCTGCAACCACGGAAATTCATAAGGAAGGATTCGTCCAGCGTAAGAACTAATACTAAATTTCCTCCATACCAGAAGAGTAATTGGCAGCCCAATAGCAAGCATAAGCAAAATACTGCTAACTACATACCCCATTCCTTCCCATACAGCCATTTGTGCTAATTGTTTTGGAGCTAACCCAACCGAACGCAGCACGCTATTTTCTTGTCTCCGCGAATATTGATTGGAAAGTGTTGTATTGATAAGATTAATCACACCAAACAAAAAGATGAACCATGAAATCACCTGCATTATGCCATATGCTACATTCATATACCCAAAACTATCTACTCGATCCTCAAAGGTATCTAAGCCAATATCGGTATGCGAAACAACAAGATTCTCCAAAGCCTTTCCCACTTTTTCCGATTTATCCGGATTGCAGACAATATCCCAGGAGTAATCAAAATTAGTTACATCTGGTATTAATTTCTGAAGCAGTTTTTCCGGCAAAAACATCATTGGTCCATCCACTCCGATTGGACCATGTCCACTGGCAAAAATAGTTTTTTCCAAATCATAAAAACCTGATATGGTTACAGGAATTGTTTTCTCTCCCAATGAAAGTTCTATGGTTTCACCCAATTTTTCCTTCCCATCAAAACCACGATAATCGTATGGCAATAAAATGCCATTGTTATCAGGCATACTTCCCTCTACAACAGTTTGTGCCACAAGTTTCCTATTTTTCTTGGTAATCATATCGCAAACACCACGCGTAGTAATTTCATGGGAAGTGGCTTCAAAACCTGCTGATTTCCTTGTAACCAGAATCCCTTCCACTCCATCAATATCCAGGATTTCCTGTTTCAATTCTTCATTCAATGGATTTCCCTGTTTGAGAAGATCTATATGTTCCTTATCCGAATCCATATAAATCTTATAATCCCCATTTTTAAAATACTGTCTTGCCAGTTTTTCTGGAGATTGCAGAATCAGCAAAGAACTAACAGCCAAAAGCAGAATCCCGCCCAAACTTAGAGAGAACATAATACTGACTGTTTTCTTCCAATCTCTACGAAAATTCAACATTCCGAGAGAACAAGGACTAATCTTTTTTCTCTTTGTTCGGTTCTTTATCTTCTTCTGAGGCGAAGTAAAACGAACTGCCTCAACCGGTGAAATATTTGCGGCTAATTTCACTGGCTTTCGGATAGACAGACAAATCATTGTCCAGCAGATCAATACTGTACATCCAATCACGAAAAGATAGCCTAAAAGAGAAAAACCTCTAGGAAACAACAAGAGTGTCACTCCTAAACCAAGTAAAATCCCGATAGACATCCCCTTCCACCCCAAAGAGTGTCCTTCTTTTTTTACAATACGCATAATCTGCTTTTTGGTAGCACCAATAGTCCGAAGCTGTCCATAACTTTTTATTTTATCAATAATGGAGATGCGGAAAATACTTTGGATTACAACACATCCGCCTACCAAAACAATACCGGCAAAGGCCATAAGCAACAAAACATTCTCCATGGAAATTTCTCCGTCGATATAACGGAAATAAGCATCCTGAAATCCGACTCCAGGTATCTGTAACTCCTCTTTGATCTTCTGAACATAAGATTTAATAAGTTCTCCGTCTAACTGATCTACATTTTTCAGATGTACATAGGCAAAGAATCCGTCAGGTTCATACTTCTTACACTGCTCCAGCATTTCTTTTGAGATAAGAAAAGAGTACATATTTTGTTTTTCTTGCCCTGTTGTATCTAAAATGCCTGAAATAGTATACTCCCCTGAAAAACTTTCCGTATCCAAGGTAACAGAATCGCCTATATGGCAGTCTGGGAAAAATTTAGAAAGCCATTCTTTACTTACTACAATTTCATTTTTCTCTATCGGTAAATCTCCATCTGCCAATTTCATCTGGGAACGTGCCATATACAGGGTTTCTTTATCAGCATAAGCAAAGAAGCCATTAAATCCCTGTGTAGAAACTTCCTCTCCATACATATAGTATTCTCCCACACGTGCAAATTCCGGTACCTGTTTTAACTCTTCTATATGTGCTTCATCAACCTGTACATAAGTTGCCTCGTAAGTATCTATCACTTTCTTCTTTTCTGTTTGCATCAGTGAGACTCCAACCAAACCAGAAAGACTGATTAAAAAAGCGGCTAAAACTACTGATATTATTACCATGATATTTCTTCGTTTTTCGCTTTTTAAATTTCTCTTCGCCAGATTC
>UMFA01008703.1_pt1 | contig 19440 bp, 10 predicted proteins | sample 1964891 | NCBI WGS metagenome assembly UMFA01 (sample SAMEA4836034, study PRJEB28245) | human gut metagenome | biome: gut microbiome; material: fecal sample | place: Denmark | collected 2008
TGGTATGTTCCTCGCCTATCTTGACGTATCTGCTTAAATCGACATTCTCCGGTTCGATGACGACTGTTACAATCGGGAAGGTTATCCATGGCGACCCGGTTACGGTGTGGCGTTTTATTGGTGGCCTGGGACTGGGGGGACGGTAATTTGTTCTGTCGCCCTGCTCCGGGTCTCTTCGATTGCCGCCTCTATCTGTTCCAGGTCGCATAGTCAAAAGGGAGCTTCGGGGCTCCGTTATCGGCAGGTTTGCATTTCTCACTCATCTTTCCGAACATCTTTCTCTTCAGCCATGCCAGGGAGGCGTTCAACTCAACGATCGTACCCCGGAGTTCTTCTATGGTCCTTACCTGGGCTGAGATGATCTCACTCTGTTTGCGGTTGATATCCAGCAGCTGTTCCATTGAGTATTCCACAGCTTGTCCGATTGCATCTTCTTTTGCCATTCAATATCTTTTTTGATGATATAAAGATAGCGAAAAGCTACAAGAAAAACAAGCCTTCAAGCTGTTTGTTTACAACCGTTTACCAATACTTTTTCAAATTGGAAAGCCGTCTCTGCCTGCCTTTACTGACATCTTCATTGATGCCTTCCACCATAACGATCAGGTCACTCCAGGTCGTGGGGTAAGAATGGGTGGTAGGATCATAGGCGGGTATCTTGAAGGTGCCTTCTTCAAGCAGCTTTTCATAAAGGACCAGACCTCCCGGTTCGGCATGGAGCAATTTTATCTTGGTCCGGAAACGGTTGTAGAAAATGAACACGTCTCCACTTCACTCTGTTGCTAACGGAAAAGAACGAAGATAAATTTTTCTCTGCTCATCATGTGTTTACGTCGCTGCATCATAGACATTATTTTTTGCAGCAAAAGTAAGGAGGAAAATGAAAAGTATAAGGCGTTATTATTCAAGTACTTACGATGAAAGCGAATTCAATCATTGTTGGTCCTTCGTCAATTTAGGTATGAAAATCATATCAAACTTTTGATTCTTAATTCTGTCATAAAGTCATAAAAATGTGGTTATTTTTTCCTTGATGTAACCTGTGATTACTATGATACCTCTTTATTATTCTGAAAATCTTTGGGAAGTACGCCAAACTTAGCTTTGAAGCATTTGGCGAAATAAGATGAGGAACAGAATCCTGTTTGCTCAAAGATTTCCGTTATGCGGTATCCTTCTTTTAACAACTCGGCGGCCCTATTCAACCTGCAATTCTTCAAATATTCGTTGGGAGACATACCTGTAAGAGCCTTAAGCTTCCTGTAGAAATTAGAACGGCTCATGTTCATTATCGCAGTCAAAGAATCTATTGAGAAGTTTTCGTCTGACAACTGGTTGCTAATGTTTTCTTTCAGCATTTTAAGAAATTCCATATCTTTATTGGAGAAGAAAGCTTCTGTTGGATGTAAATTATTTTCTATGTTAGCCAACGGTTGTATACGTTTCTGCAAGGAACGGCGTAGCCTCAGCAAGTTCCTTATTTGCATACATAATTGCAATATCGTGAACGGTTTTTCCACATACGCATCCGCTCCGTGGCAAAAGCCTTCGGTCTTCGACTCAGGCAATGTCTTTGCCGTAAGCAAGATGACGGGAATATGCGAATATTCTATGTTGTCCTTAACCCTCTGACATAATTCCAATCCATCCATGACAGGCATCATCACGTCGCTTACTATAATGTCCACATCGTGATTGTCTATTATTTTAAGAGCTTGTTCCCCGTTCTTTGCCTTCAGTATCTTAAACCACTTCTTCAAATTTGCCGATTCCATTTTCAGCAAGTCCGGATTGTCTTCAACCAGCAGGACTATGTGGTTCTGTTGCAGCAGTACGTCATCATCGGAAATAGCTTCTTTATCATTCATCATTGCAGAATCTGATAGGACTTCAAGCCTTTCATCTTCTGGTATCAGTTCGTTTTTGTATAAAGGCAGTGATAAAACAAATGTTGTTCCACCCTGCTCGTTGTCCTGCACATAGAGTTTCCCATGATGGTTTTCCGCCAACGTACGCGCATAAGCAAGCCCTATGCCTGTGCCGGGCTGGTGCTTTTCCCCTTTCGACTGATAGAAGACCTGAAATACCTTCTCTTTTTCTTGGTTGTCTATGCCCGGTCCGTCATCGGCAACATAGATATTGACATAATCGCCATCAACATTCGATGATAACACGACACTCTTTTCCGCATATTTCATGGCATTGCTAAGGAGATTTACCAGTATTTTCCTTATTTTATCCTTATCGACCCGTATTTCGTGCTGGAAATCTGCGCCCACATCGTTCTGTAGATTGATGTTCTTTATTTCCGCTATCCCTATAAACTGTTCATAAGTCACTTTGATAAGTGAACCTATATCGGTGGTTTCAAAATTAAGTTTCATTTCCCCCGATTCAATCTTCTGAAAATCGAGCAGCTCATTTGTCACCCCAATCAAATAGTTTACGTTCCTGCTCATTACTGAAAGATACTCTCTCTCCTTGCTGTTGACCGCAGAGTCTTTCATCAAGTTGTCCAGCGGAAGTTTAATCAACGTGAGCGGAGTCTTTATTTCGTGTATCAAGTTTATGAAGAAATTGATTTTGTTTTTGTACAATTCCCTTTCCTTCTCTTCCTTGAACCTTTCCATGCGCAAGTTGTACCTTTTCTTGAGGTGCCTGTCTCGCTTAATCAACAAATACGTCAGCATGGATATTGTCAAAATAAAATAAGCGCAATATGCCCATACTGATAAATACCAGGGTGGAGTAATGATGATTTGCAGCTTGGCAACCTTGTCGTTCCATACTTGGTCGTTATTCGAGCCTTTCACGTACAAGCAATACTTTCCGGGAGCGAGGTTGGTGTACGTTACGGAGTTGCTCTTCGTCTGATTCATCCACGATTTGTCCGGCCCCTCCATTTTATATGAAAACAAATTCTTTTCAGGCTCCACATAACTTAAAGATGCAAAATGCACAGTGAAGCTATTGTACGAATGTGGTATTCTTATTTTCCCAGACAAATATAAAGGTTTATCATTACCGATTATCTTTTCTTTTTCGGCATTTTCCTTGACTTTTAAGAAATTAATGTCAGTGATGTAAACAGGAGGAATAAATTTGTTTTGCTTGAAATTCAATGGATTAAACACGTTGAATCCATTGCTTCCACCAAACATCAAAGTTCCGTTTTTTGTGGTGTACGATGCACTTTCGCAGAAGAAATTCCTCTGCAATCCATCCAATGATGTGAAATGGGTATGATTTAAGCTGTCGTTCGTATTGAGACAACACAATCCAGAATTGGTAGAAAGCCACAACTTTCCCTCCATGTCCTGCTCCATGGAGTTCACCACTATATTTGAATGCAACCCATGTCCCCTGCCATATTCCCCGATAAAGCCATCCTTATCATAGTCAAACAAGCAAAGCCCGTTTCCGTTCGTACTTAATATGAGTTTACCTTCCTTGTCCTCGAAGATTTTTATTACAGAATTATTAGGCAAGGAATAAGGATTTTCCGGATTATGTTTGTAGTATCTCCATGTTTGGGTGTTAAGGTTGTGCCTGTACACTCCTCCGTTATCTGTGGCAAACCAGATATTATTTTTGCCATCCTCATATATATCGGCTATAGCCATCATAGCTCCCAAGATTGTTTCAGTCCTGAAGTTATCGTGTTTTTTGTCATAATAGCACACGCCCCAATTGGTGCCTATTATGATGTCTCCACCTTTAGTCCTTAATATCTTTTTTATATTATTGCTGGTGATGGTGTTTGGTGAGTTAAATGAACTAACGTAGTGCTTTGTTTTCCCAGTTGTAAGGTCCATAACAATCACTCCGTCCGACAATGTTCCTATCCACAATTCATTATTATTCCTGCATAGCGAGCGTATGTCATATTTCAGGTTCGTCCCTGAAGGGGATTCTTCCAGTAGATTTTTCTCTATGTCGTATTTGTACAATCCATTCTGCGAACCTACTAATATAGTGTTGTCCTCCATGCCTTGACAGAAAGCATTTACCATGTAGTTACCTGGTATGTTGTGATTGTAGAATCGCTTATTTCTAGGGCTTATGTGCATCACCCCCGAATGTTCTGTTAGCACCCATATCCCCCCCTCATTGTCTTTTACCAATTCGTTTATGTCCAGATTATAAATGCTCACTTTCTCTGAATATTCAAATTCAGAAATCGCCTCATCGTGGGGAGTGAATATATACAATCCTTTGTTTGTCCCTAACAGCAGTTCTTCGTTACCGAGCGGAATGATGCATTTTACAGACTTGAAGGTCGCATTTTCCAGTTTATGATGCACAATATCTCCCGATTGCGGATAAAACTCAAACAAGTCGTTTGTGTCGCCTCCTCCTATCCAGAGCGAATTTTTCCCTTTGCAGATGAACCTGTTCGTTAGCAAAGGAGTCTCAAGGCTCAGGCGATTTTCCGAGAAATTGTAAGCGTCTGCAAGCTTACCGTTGAGGTCAAAGTGTAAGAACTGTTCCTGCAAGGTGGTCAAATATAAATCTTTCCCATCGGTATATACGTCCAAGATGAACGAGTAGTGTGAATTGTACTGTTCAAGCACATCACTGTCAACATTGTACACGAAATATCCCTGTCCCATTGTAGCGACAAGTATTTTATTGCTGTCCAATTGTACGATTTTACTTACCTCGCTGCTTATGGAAACGCTGTATCTGGTTATTTTGTCGAACTTCTCAAGGGTGCCGATTCTGTCATAAACGTATACCCCGTAGTCAGTGCCCATCCATATCCTGCCTAATTTGTCTTCAAAGAGGGAGTGTATAGAAACGTTTCCTAAGTTGTTATCCGAAATCTTCAGTGGAATGTTCCTTTTACCATCGAAACAGCACAAACCGTTTCTTGTACCTATCCACACGAAACCAAACTTGTCTTGCAAGAGGCACTTTGTCGAATTATGCGGCAGTCCGTCTTTGTCTTGATAAATATTTATTATGTAGTTCCTGTAATCCTGCGCATTCAGACTAGACACCACGCAACAAAACAAAAATATGACCATTAATACGTTTTCCGTTCGTCTTCCAATAGTGTTTGTATGGTATTTTATGTGCATAATACTAAGAATGTTTTTAAGGCACTGTCATTGTATTTTATTTATACCAGCAAAGTTATAAAAATATTCATTAAAAAACAGGTAAGATTGCAAATCTATTTTAAAGGATTTGCAATTTTACCTGTTTACTTCTACCTTATAAAAGTACCCTGTATTTCGCTATCGGCTTTATTTGCCGAACAGCAACATTAGTGCCGGAATGCCTGATGCAGAGTAACTGTCTATCGTATCGGTAGGGTTCACCTTCACATCATATTCCCCACCGCAGATGTTCCTTTGTTCATCCCTATTGTTCCATCCTATGTTTATGGTGTGTTTCAAGAATGGCAGGTATTGCGATTGCCCACAATCGTAAACCAGCATGGCCATGTATTGTGCGAATATTGCCGTGTAAATGCCCTGTTCTATCCCATTCTCAAAAGGAAGTATCCCTTTTGGGGCCGACATGGTCTTTATGGAATAGTTGGCAACGAGTATGGCGTTATCTAAATACGACTTCTCATCGGTGGCTTGATACAGAAGTACCGATGCTCCTATGAAAGTAGCTTGGTTGTAGATGTGTGCCTTCCAATTGGGCGAGTCGCTTGTGCCGTGCTTGCTATCAGCTACCCTTCCGGTTTTGGCATCCAGTAAATTTTCTGTTCCCCATGCGTATATTTCTTTGGCTTTCTCCAAATATTGTGCTTTGGTTTGGTAGAGAGGTCTCTTTACATCTGCCTTTGGCTCTTGCCTGTCATCTGGCACGCAGTTGTAAAGAGTCATGGCTGCCACTACCGTTGGAAAGTTTATGCACGCCATTTTCCCATCGCGCTCACTGTCGTTGGGCTTAGGGTTTCTTATAGGATGCCATTGCCAGAACATCCCGCTTCTCTTAGGGTCATAAGACCCTGTATCGCCAACCTTTTCGGAACCGTACCATACTCGGCTGAAACTGGCTTCCGATAAGTCAAGGTACTCTTTTTCGCCAAACAGTTGATATGCACGCGCCAAGGTTATTGTCCACCACTGTATGTCATCGTATATGAACCAGCCCGTATTCTCATTGTTGTCATGGAAGTCGAAACCGGCATAATGTTTCTTGTTGCCTTCGAAGATTCTGCGGTTCAATTTCAACAAGTTTTCTTTCCTTTTGCTGTTCTTGGTCTTGCAGGCAAGTTTGTATGCATTCATGGCCATGTCCCAATAGATAGGCTGGCACCAGATGGCTGCCGCTCCGTTCCACCGGTCTTTGGCTTCAGAGTATGATGTGTTGGTCTTATATATGTATTTATTTTCATCAAGCAGACACTGGTTAAAGCCATCGTAAGCCTGCCATATTTCTTTTATCGCTTTGTCTTCCTGGCAAGAAGAAAAAGCAAACGTATAAATGCCCGCTATAAAGCCCAGTAAAATTAGCCTCTTTCCTTTTTTCATGTCAAATGTTATTTGTTCACTGAGAATTTGAATATCGTGTTGCTGTTGTATTTTTCTCCCGGGCGTAAGATGCACGACGGCCATTCGGGTTTGTTTGGAGTATCTGGATATTTTTGTGTTTCAAGACATACGGCAGCACGGCAGTTATACTTAATCCCTTTCTTGCCGATTTGTGTTCCGTCCAGGAAATTGCCCGTGTAAACTTGTATTCCAGGTTCATTGGTAAACACCTCCAGTTTTATTCCACTTTCTGTAGATTCCAGTGATGCGCACGCCGTGTTCAAATTGCCCTCGGTGTCAAGTATCCAGTTATGGTCTATCCCGTGTCCGTTCTTCAGTTGTTCGCACTCCTCGATCAGTTTGTCGCCCAGCCTTACTGGTTTTCTGAAGTCGAAGGGTGTTCCCTCCACAGGCAAAATTTCTCCAGTCGTCATAAATGTGCTGTCTATAGGAGTGTAGTTACTGGCGTTTACCATCATCAGATAGTCACTGTTACCCTTCTCCGGCTTTCCGTCAAGATTGAAGTAAGAGTGGTTTGTCATGTTTATGATAGTAGGCTTGTCAGTCTCGGCTTCGTAATTTATGTTTATGGCGTTGTCGTTCGTCAGAGTCATTGATACGGTACATGTCACGTTTCCCGGAAATCCCTCTTCCATGTCTTTCGCGAGATATGAGAGTTTGATTTCATTGTCTGAAACCTTCATGACATCATATATCACGTATTGGAAGCCTTTAAATCCGCCATGCAGACAGTGACCGTAGTTGTTTTGTGGCAACTGGTATTTCACTCCGTCCAAAGAAAACTGTCCGTTACCGATTCTGTTGGCATACCTGCCTATGCTTGCTCCAAAATCAGAGGGATAATCTATGTAATCTTTTATGGATTCAAATCCCAAAACTACATCGCGCATATTTCCGTCCTTGTCCGGAACCATTATAGAAACGATACGTCCACCAAAGTTGGTGACACATACTTCCATGTCGTTTTTATTTTTGAGTGTGTATAACCCTGTATTTTTACCATCCACTACGGCTTTGAAGTTTTCGGGTTGCAGTCCCGAAGCCGTCATTTGCAATTCTTCCTTTTTGTTGCCTGTGCAAGCCATTAATGCCCCCAAAACGAACACGGATAATACTGATGATTTCATAATGATAAGAGTTTGAAAATTAGATACAGCACTTTGGCTAGAAGTTTGAAGTCCAGCCAGAGTGCCGTAAATGATGCGTTAATTATTGTTATCCTGTGAATCTTTTTATCTCAAATATACTAATTTCTTTTACTTATTTTCAAGCATCTTGTCCATCAAAACCTTCATCCAATATCCTCCTATTACCGAACGTGCACGGAAGCCAACCCACAATCCGCCTTCGGTGTGGTGCCAATCGCTGATAGGCACTCGTGTAGCGGTTTCGTCAATATATTTATAGATAGGATTTGAGAATTTCTGGAAAGTGTCCATGTCTGAAGCCATGGCGGCGGTCCACATTACCCAGTCGGACTTTGTGTATTCCTTGCGGCTGTCCAGTGGAAGGCCGAATTCGTTCTGTTTGGTCAGGTAATAGTTTATTTCTTTTTCTATCACATTGTTAGGAAATAATTTAAGTCCCCACATCTTGTCCCATACCATATTGTATTTCTGGCTCCAAGTATCCTTGCGGTCGAAAGCAAGGCGATAGTGGTCGCCCTCTCGGGCCATTTCCTCCCATTTCACAGCCATCTTCTTAGCAATTTCGGCATATTCCTTGGCTACTTTGTTCATACTCAGCATCTTTGCCATTTCGCTATAAGCGGCCACTCCCATGATAGCTTTCACTGCAAGATTGGCGTTATGTGCCCAGTGTCCTGCAAAATCATCCGTGCAAAGTTGGTTCTCGGGGTCTTGTCCGTATTCCACCAAATAGTCAGTCCATATAGTAAGTAGGTCCCAATATTTTTTGGCATAGTTTGCATTGCCTTCAGCCTTTGCAATTGCAGCAGTAAGTATCACCATGTTTCCACTTTCCTCTATCGGCATATCACCTCCATAGACTTGTCCGTTGGCGATAGGATATGTACCAAGGTCGTGTGCGGCAAACGGTTTATTCCATCTTCCTGATGCACTGTATTCGAAAATACTAGTCATCATGGCCTTTTGCAGCTCGGGATTGTATGCCAGAAATAGCGGCGCCGACGGGTAAGTAAGGTCCACTGTGTTAATACATCCGTTACTGTTGTTTTCTTTAGAGAAAAACATCAAGTTTCCCTCCTTGTCGGTGAACAGCTTGTGTGCCGTTATGACCTGCCTGTAAGAGGCGGCACATATTTCGGCATATTTCTTGCCTCCCGCCTTCTCGGCATCGTTCATTATCATGGCATCGAAGTCTCGGCATCGTTCCATAACGTTGTTATAATTGTCTCTTGCGCGCTCAAAAGCATCGAAGATTGTAACTTTCCCGCCGTGCCTCCAGTATGCCATGTGGCGTTCGTACATATATTCTATGGAATAAACATCATCGTAACCCAGCATCATGAACCCGCTCTTTCCTTTGACAGATACATTGCCCAGATCATCACAGTATGCCATTGCCGGCATCTTGTCGGCTTTTCTGGTTATTACTTCCCCTTTCGACGGAAGTAGTTCTCCTTCCTTGGCAAACGAAGCTTTCATGGCATTGTAGTCGCCCAAGCTTACGTTGATGTTTGCATTACTGTTTCCGACCATGTACGCATATCCCCAGTCTATACATATCAGGTCTCCTTTCCTTTCTGTGACAGGTTGGTCAATGCTTCCTGCTTGAATGTAATTCATTCCGTTGTGCTTTATCACCTGTGCCTTGGTGGGCTGTGTCATTTCGTTTATGCTCAACTGTGGTGTGGTTTCTATGTACACTTGTACATCGTGTTCCTTCTTGTCAATGGACTTTGCCTGATATGATATGTAGTTGATAGGAGTAGAAATCAAATCCAAATCGTCAATCATCACCGGAGCAGTGAATACAATGTCAAGTTCTACCGGACCGCATGCAAACGTGTAATAAGTCTGTGTGGGCAATACATCTACCGATTTCTGCACTGCTAAGTTCTCGAAAGCTGCTGCATCGTCGGCTGGAGTGAAAATGCCGAAATCCACATAAGCCCCGCCCGTGGTGTTGTGACAGTGCGCTGCAATCACGTTCTTTCCGTTACGCAGTTTTTTCTTTGTCTCGCTTGTAAGTTCCAGCAGTACGTTGTTTTTCCAAGTATATCCGGTTGACACCAGCCTTTCACCGTTAAGGTAAAGCTCGAAAACATCATCGTGCGAATACTTTATATATATCGGAGCTTTTTCATCCACATCATTCAGTGTAAATTCGCGTCTCACCCAGATGTCTTCGGTTTCCCATTTGGTTCTTGCTACCGGTTGATCGTTTGTGCCGAATGCCCCTTTTCCTTTTTTCCATCCTGAAGCAGAGTAATCTATGTTCGTCCAATTTCCATCGGGCTGTTGGAATGTGTAGTCGCCTTCCCAAGCTTCGCTTCCGGCCATGGGCAGCAAAGCCTGCAAATTTTGTTTTCCCATAAAACGATATACCTTGCCATCTACGCGAACTGCCCCTATCAACGATTTTTCATCGTTGGTCCAGTGCTTGGTCACACCTTCGTTCAAGTTATCGTATGGCGACCATATAGAAAAATATGGGTCTGATGTAATTAATGGCACAGAAGGCAAACGCAAATCTGTCTTTTGTACAGGGGTAAACAAGTCAGTAGCATTAATCTGACAAAAAGCCGTCAGCATTAGCATGGTTAATGTTGTACTTTTCTTCATAATTATCTTCTTTAAACTAATGACAATAAACTTAATTCTTATATATGCAATACCTATTTTCGTCAGGTTGATATGCCTGATTCCTCGACAATGCAAATGTAGCCATCGCACGACTCGCTCATAAATAAAGGTTAATCAAAAAAAAGTAATTTCTATTCAAAATGTGTTCATATATTCCTTGTAGATGTTTTTGTAGTGTATCTTAATTTGTCAATGCGTGCGCCAAAATCTATATAGCCGCGATTATTTATGTGAGTGTCGGCATTCATAGAAGAGTTATTATCACAAGAAAAGCCCTTCTTTGAAAATAACACAAAAAAAGAATACCAAAAAATAGCAAATCCTGTTCTATGAATGCCATAAATGAATCGGAGAACAGTTTATGTTGTTTATTGACCAATGACTTCCCTGTTTTTTCTGTCGTTTATTGTTAATTTGCAATACTACTAATAGAAGAAAGCAACTTTACAAGCGAAACTTTTGCTATATTTTGATAATATAACCTTATTAATTAAAAAATGTACTATGTCTAGAAAAGAGCATTTAGTTTATTTAGCAAGTAGTAGGAGAATGTGGAACATATCCTTATGTATGGCTGCATTTTCTTTTTTGCCAAGTACATTCGTTTATGCTACAGCGGACAATCCGTCTGAAGAAATTGTACTGGCAATGAATTTGGTCCAACAACAGCGCACCGTAAAGGGAGTCGTAGTGGATGTAAATGGAGAACCCATCATTGGGGCCAATGTCAAAGCTGTGGGGAGCACAACAGGAACAATTACCGATGTCAATGGAGAATTCTCACTGACCGTGGCAACCGATGCGACTCTTGAAATCTCGTTCATCGGGTACAAGGCCCAAAAAGTGACCGTTGGGGCTTCCAATAAGGTAACTGTGACATTGAAAGAAGACACGGAAGTACTGGACGAAGTTGTAATTACCGGTTTTGGTATGGCGCAGAAGAAAGCTACGCTGACCGGTGCAGTCTCTTCGGTACGTTCGGAGGACATTGCGCGATCTTCGGCCGTTACAGCAGGTGGTGCGTTGGTAGGTAAGATTGCTGGTGTGAATACACGCCAGCAAGATGGACGTCCCGGTGCCGAAACTGCTTTGCAGATTCGTAACATGGGTACTCCGCTCTTCGTGATTGATGGTGTCATCTCTGACTCAGGACAGTTCAGCCAGATGGACTTCAACGATATCGAGTCTGTTTCTGTACTGAAGGATGCATCGGCAGCTCTATACGGTGTACGTGCTGCCAATGGCGTGGTGGTGGTGACTACCAAGAAGGGGGTACGCAACTCGAAGAATACTGTTTCGGTGAACGCTTATTACGGTTGGCAGAAGAACTCCAAGTTCATCAGCCCTGCCGGTGTGAAGGACTATGTACATGCCTATACTACAGCAGAAACTTTTTCGGGACGTACCGGAGGCGACCGCCGTTATAACAAGGAAGAGTATGACAAATGGATGGCAGGTACGGAGCGTAACTACCAAGGATGGAATTGGAGCGATTATATCTGGGTATCTGCTCCGCAATATTATGTCAATACAAGCTTCTCGGGCGGTACGGATAAGGCAAATTACTATGTAGCCGTGTCTCACATCAACCAGGATGCCACCATCCGCAACTACGGTGGTTTCCGTCGTACCAATGCCCAGATGAACATTGAGATGAATGTAAACGAGCGCCTCAAAGTGGGTGCAAGCATGAACGGACGTATTGAAGACCGCCGTCATCCGGGAGTTCCTGGAGCTGATGATACTTGGTTGCCGCGTTTCGCTACGATGAAGAATCAGCCAACCAAACGTCCGTTTGCCAATGATAATCCTAACTATCCGCAAAAGGTATCAGACCAGGCCGAAACAAATTTTGCTATCTTGAATTACGAAACTACCGGTAAGGTTTCCGATGTATGGCGGGTGATTCAATTGAATGGTACAGCTGAGTATGAAATTTTGAAAGGGCTGAAGTTCAAGGGAATGTTGGGCTACTACTATGCTTATAATGAACTGGATAACCAGGAATATACTTATGAACTGTATGGTTACGACGAAAATAGTGATTCGTATTACGTGACTGACCGCATGGCTAACCCTTACCGTGAACGCAACCGCGAAAAAGTGGAAGATCAGTTCTCTAACTTTCAGTTGAACTTTGACCGCAAGTTTGGCGATCACTCCATTGTGGCCGTGGCAGGTTTCGAGGCCAGCCAGCGCAAGCGTCCCCGCATGTGGCTCCACTCTACGCCGGTTTCCAACAGTATGGATTTGATTCGCTTGAAGGAACTTGTAGAGTTCAATGATGATGGCGACCGCACGGAGGCCCGTATGGGATATTTGGGACGTATCAACTATAACTATGCCGACAGGTACTTGATAGAACTGATTGGCCGTTGGGACGGTTCGTGGAAATTCCGTCCGGGACATCGTTGGGGCTTCTTCCCCTCTGCCTCTTTGGGATGGCGTGTTTCGGAAGAAAACTTCTGGAAAGAGAGTAAAATAGGTAATATCGTTACCAACTTCAAGTTGCGCGGTTCGTATGGTGAAGTGGGTGATGATGCTGTGGCCGACTATTCTGCCTTCGATTTCTTGCCGGGTTATAACTATAACAGTGGCGGTGCTGTGCTTGATGGCAACTGGGTGGTAGGTACGTCTACTCGTGGCTTGCCTAACCAGACTTTGTCATGGATGACTTCCAAGATTCTGGACCTCGGTATCGACCTTGGTTTCTTTAACAATCGTCTGAACGTGCAGCTTGATTACTTCCGTCGTATTCGCGAAGGTATCTCCGAATCTCGTTACGATGTATTGATTCCGAGTGAAGTGGGCTTTGGCTTGCCGAAAGAAAATTTGCGTTCGGATATGCACCGTGGTTTCGATGCTTCAATCGGTTGGACCGACCATATCAACGATTTCAACTACAGTGTGGGAGCCAATGTCACTTATTCGCGCTTCTGGGATTGGGAACAGTATAAACCCCGTTTCAGCAATTCATGGGATGAATATCGCAACAGCATCTGGCATCGTGTGGGCTATGTGAACTGGGGATATGAGGCTGTGGGCCGCTTCAATAGCTGGGAAGAAATTGCTAACTATCCTATTGACAACGACCGCAAAGGTAACCGTACAGTAGTTCCGGGCGATATCAAGTACAAAGACCAGAATAATGACGGTGTTATCAACTATCTGGACGAACGTCCCATCGGTTATCGTGTAGACAGTACGCCAACCCTGAACTTCGGTATCAATTTAGCGGCTTCCTGGAAAGGTTTCGACCTTGCCATGGACTGGACCGGTTCGGGAATGACTTCGTGGCAGCAATGCTATGAGACGGCCCGTCCCTTCCAAAACGATGGTAATAGCCCCGATGAAGTGTTGAAAGATGCCTGGCATCTGTCCGACATCTGGGATGCCAACAGTGAATTGATTCCGGGCAAATATCCGATGCTCCGTCTGAATTCGGACGAAACCAGTGCTTACGACAAAAGTACCTTCTGGCTACACAATGTGCGCTATATCAAGCTCCGTAACCTGGAGTTCGGCTATACGCTACCCAAGAATTGGCTGGGACGTAGCGGTATCAGCAACCTGCGTGTGTTTGTTTCGGGTACCAATCTGCTGACCCTCTCCAATCTGTCGGTAATGGATCCGGAATGTGTTTCGGATAACGGTTTGGACTATCCGCCGATGAGAGTGATAAACCTTGGTGTTAATCTTAAATTTTAAGTAAGCAATGAAAAAAAGATATTTGTTTGCAGCCGCGGTTGCTGCAATGTTGTCAATGAGCAGTTGTAGCGGTTTCCTGGATACGAAGCCCGATACGTTGCTGACACAGGATCAGACTTTCGGTGACCCTGAACTGGTGAAATCGGTATTGGCCAACTTTTACGGTCGGGTGACCATCGGCCAGCGCATCGATGATTGGGATCAGTGGACTATGCTGGATGAGGTGATTCATTATGATACGAACGATGACCAGAATATCGATCGCAACAAGTGGCGCAATTATGATTATACGCTGGTGCACGACCTGAACCAGTTCTTGGAAGCTATCAAGCCCTCTGCCGCTGTGGATGAGGCGACCAAGACGGCTTACATGGGTGAAGTGCGCTACATCCGCGCATGGCTCTATTTCTGTATGGGACGTACTTTGGGCGGTGTGCCCATTGTAGGCGACCAGGTATTCGACTATACGCCCGGCATGGACATCACGACACTGCAAGTGCCCCGTTCTACGGAAGAGGCTCTTTATGACTATGTCATTTCAGAATGCCAGGAAGCAGCCCGGATGCTTACTAAGGATACCAATAGAAATTCTGCACGCGCCAACTATTGGGTAGCGAAGATGCTTGAGGCTCGTGCGGCGCTGACTGCAGCTTCACTTGCTACTTACAACACGGTAGAAGCACATCCTCAGTTGCGTACTGCTGGTGGTGAGGTCGGCATTCCGGCTTCGCGTGCCAAGGATTATTATGAAACAGCTTTGGCTGCTGCCAAGGAGGTGATTGAGAATGGTCCGTACACTCTGATGCGTGCCAAAGACAATACACCGCAGGCTTATGCCGACAACTTCTACAAGGCCGTGTGCCAGAAAGACGGCAATACGGAAGTTATCTGGACACGCGACTACGTGTCACCGGGACAAACTCACGGATTTACGAAAAACAATCTGCCCAAAAGCATTGAGCAGGATACCGGAAGCGACCGTCTCTCTGTACTTCTGAATTTGGTAGAGGCATTCGAACCGATAAACGCTCCCGAAGAACAGAGAGGAACGACCGTGCCGTTCGAAGTTGGTACACCGGATAATCCACGTTTCTTCGATGATCCCACTGAACTTTTCCTTGAACGAGATCCGCGTTTGATGGGCTCCATCATCGTACCGGGCAGTACTTTCGACAGCAAAGTGATTGAAATGCAAGCCGGACAGTTGAGGAAAGAGAATGGAAACTGGGTTGAACTGACAGGTGCACGCAATTCGCACGATGATAGCGGCAACCTGATTACAGCCAATAACGGTCCGTTCGGAGGAAACGAGCGCGAGATAAACCGTACAGGATTTTATGTACGCAAGTACTTGGATGCCACTCCGTCGGCAGGTACCATCGGTAGAGGATCAGCTATGTGGAATGTTTATTTCCGTATTGCCGAAGCTTATCTGATTGCTGCCGAAGCAAGCTGGGAGCTGTCGCGCAATAATAGTGACACGGAAGCATTGAAATACATCAATGAGGTTCGTTCACGTGCAGGTGTATTGCCTTTGACAATGATTGACCACGAACGAATCATGCACGAGTATCGTGTAGAGTTGGCCTTCGAAGGAGGTCGCTGGTGGAATCTGAAACGCTGGATGGAAGCAGACAAGATTTGGACTGGAAGCGAAGATACGCGTACATCAAAGCGTCTGGGCTTGTGGCCTTACCGTGTAGTGGCTCCGGGCGATGTGAATAATGGTAAATGGGCGTTCATTGAGAAAGACATGCAGAAATTGGATTTGTGGCGTCGTCCATTGAAATGTACCGATGTGCAGTACTATTCTGAAATAGACAATGGTTGGATAAACAACAATCCGAAGTTGGTGAAGAATCCCTATCAATAACTTTAAAAAGAAGAAACAAAGAACATGAAAACGATATCTAAAGTTTTTTCAGCTATTCTTTTGACGGCTTTGACTCTTACGAGCTGTATGAAGGATAATTATGATGAACCTACTTCTTTTATCAGAGGAAGAGTGGTTTATAAAGGCGAACCTTTGCAACTGTGCGGAAACGAGGCGGTGAGATTGCAACTGTACCAGCGTGGCTATGCGAAGCACGATCCGGTAGAAGTATTCGTCAACCAGAACGGTGAGTTCTCCGTATGTATTTTCGATGGTCAGTACCAACTGATTACCAAGGACGGAAACGGTCCTTGGAGCCCTGCCGGACGCGACACGATAGAAGTAAGCCTGCGCGGACATGCGGAAGTGGATGTGGAGGTGACTCCTTATTACTTGGTGGACAATGCGCAAATGAGTTTGGACGGCAACAAAGTGAATGCTTCGTTTACGGTGAACAAGATTGCAGGCACAGGCATTGACCGTGTGTTTGTTATGTTGGGCACTACCCAATTCTTGAGTGACGGCGAACACAATGTGGACCGTTACGATGAAATGGATAACATGGGCAGTTACGATGAAACTGGGAAAACATATACTTTTGCTACAAAAGATTATACGAATCATCAAATGTTTCAGACGGCTCTGAAAAGAGGGACTTTGTTCGGTCGTATCTGTATATGGCCTAAAGGTTCTGACCAAGGAATCTATTCCGAGGTATTCCGCTTGAAATAATTGTCTTGTCAGATAAAGATTGTTGAATAGGGGGGAAGAGGGTGCCGGTTTTGCCCTTTTTCCCCTTCTTTGGGTTCGTCTGGCATGAACGTATTCTGACAGATAATAAGTGTTATTAGTTGTGATAGCGACATAGAAAAATAGAGTTTTGTTTTTAATGAAAATAGTAAATGAATAAATCATATATCCTTGCATTGGCATTATGTGCGGCCTCTTGTTCTTCAGTAACATCCTATGATGAAGCCCAAATGCTCAATGTCATTCCCACAGAGAAAGTTAATATAAATTATGTCAGTAACCGTGCGCCGCTACAGCCCATGCGGTTCATCAAACTACCAGTCGGCAGCATTCGTCCCGAAGGTTGGGTACGAACCATGCTGGAATTACAACGCGATGGTCTGAACGGACATTTAGGCGAAATCAGTGCTTGGCTGCAGAAAGAAGACAATGCGTGGCTGAAGTCCGGTGGTAAATGGGGCTGGGAAGAAGTCCCTTATTGGCTGCGGGGGTATGCCGAAGTGGCCTATTTGCTGGAAGATGAAAGAATGTTGAAGGAGGCGAAGACATGGATTGAAGCGATTCTGGGCAGCCAACGTGCAGACGGGAATTTTGGTCCCTATATCGAAGTGAACGGCTCTCAGGATTTTTGGTCAAATATGGTAGCATTATGGATTCTTCAATCTTATTATGAATACTCTTCGGACGAGCGAGTCATTGATTTCATGACCCGTTATTTCCACTATCAACTGAGCGTGCCGGATGAAAAGTTCTTGTCGTCTTATTGGGAAAACAGTCGTGGTGGTGATAATCTCTGGAGTGTAGTTTGGCTTTACAACCGTACTGGTGATAAAGACTTGCTGAAATTGGCAGAAAAGTTGCATCGAAATACGGCAGATTGGACAAAATCAACCGAACTCCCGAACTGGCATAATGTGAATGTTGCCCAGTGCTTTCGTGAACCGGCCACTTACTACCTGTTCAATGGTGAAAGGAAGTATTTGTCGGCAAGCTATAATGTACAGAGTTTAATTCGACGTACATTTGGACAGGTACCCGGTGGAATGTTCGGGGCAGATGAAAATGCCCGCATGGGGTTCTTTGACCCTCGTCAAGGAACTGAAACCTGTGGCTTTGCCGAGCAGATGGCTTCGGATGAAATTATGCTTTTGATTACCGGAGATACTTATTGGGCAGAGAATTGTGAAGATGTGGCTTTCAATAGTTTTCCGGCTGCATTTATGCCGGATATGAGGTCGCTTCGTTATATTACCTCACCAAACATGGTGATGAGCGATAGCGAAAATCATAAGCCCGGCATTGACAATGCCGGTCCATTTTTGGCCATGAATCCGTTCAGTAGCCGCTGCTGCCAGCACAATCATGGCTTCGCATGGCCCTATTACGTGGAACATTTGATGATGGCTACACCAGACAATGGAGTGGCAGCCGTCCTTTATAACAGTTGTGATGTAACGGTGAAAGTGAGTGATTGTGAAACGGTGCTCATTAAAGAGCGGACAGATTATCCGTTCGATTCTCACATCTCATTTACAATAGAGAGCAATAAAACGGTAGCTTTCCCCTTTTATATTCGTATACCAAGTTGGACGAAAGCTGCGGAAGTGAAAGTAAACGGAAAAAAAATAAATGCCGATTTTGCAGAAGGAGAATATTTACGGATTCAACGCGAGTGGGAAAACGGAGATTGTATAGAAGCGGACTTCCCGATGGAAATATCTTATAGAACATGGCAAGTAAATAAAAACAGTGTCAGTGTAGATTACGGTCCTTTGACTTTGTCGTTGAAAATAGGAGAAAAATATGTAAAAAAGAATAGTACGGAAACGGCTATTTGGGATTCCCAGTGGCAAGAAGGAGCGGATGTGGAAAAATGGCCTTCATACGAAATCTATCCGGAAACTCCGTGGAACTATGCCTTGCAAATCAATTCAGGGGTTATGTTGAAGGAACACAGAAAATTGGAACCGAAGGTTAATCCATTCACTTCAGAGAATGTGCCTCTGATTTTTCAAGCAAAAGGAAGAATCGTTCCAGATTGGTCGGTAGATGAATACAAACTTTGCGGTGTACTGCCGGATGAGTGGTCGGCAAGGTCGGAGCAGGTTGATGATATTGAACTTGTGCCGATGGGAGCTATGAGGTTGAGGATTTCTGCTTTCCCAACATGCAATTAGCAGCTAAAGATTTATGTCCCGGCTATTTACGGCTTTGAGAGGAGTGAAAACCTTGTTTTAATCTTCCCTCCTCTCTATTTCTTCTTCTTTTCTTTTTTACTGTTTTTAAGTATACGACACTTGGATGTCGTAACACTTAAAATATACTTTTTGTAACCTAAATAGCTAAGCGAGCCTTAATTTAACGTGAGTTCGATATAAGAATAAATATCTTTCACTTATAATTAGAAACATAGCGATAAAAGTATTAAATTTATAGTGCTCAATTATAACATTTAAACGATTACCACTATGTTTCCAGGTATGGCCGATGATTTTTGCAAGGAATTTACATTTCAACAGGAAAAATATATGATTAAGGATATGAAGACCATGCATCGTAACAAACCCAACCGTATGAGTGATGCAGAGATTATGGTTATTCTAATCCTGTTTCACTCCGGTGGTTTCCGTTGTTTCAAGCATTACTACAAGGAGTATGTCTGTAAACATCTGAAACACCTTTTTTCCGCGTCAGGTTTCTTATAACCGTTTTGTGGAACTGGAGAAGGAAGTATTGCTTCCCATGACCATCTTCATCAAAAAAGTCCTGCTGGGAACCTGTACCGGCATCAGTTTCGTTGACT
>UMFA01005248.1_pt1 | contig 18552 bp, 22 predicted proteins | sample 1964891 | NCBI WGS metagenome assembly UMFA01 (sample SAMEA4836034, study PRJEB28245) | human gut metagenome | biome: gut microbiome; material: fecal sample | place: Denmark | collected 2008
TGCAAGACCTCCTGCGGCGTCGCAAACCAGAAGTGCGAGAACAGCAATAAGTAATCATTGCAGACCCTATGCCGCCTTTGCAGGGCGGCATTTTTTTATGGCAATTATAGATTGGAGAATGAAATGGTACATCAGTATCAACTGAACGGATATAACATCGTGCTGGACAGCTGCAGCGGCTCGGTCCATGTCGTGGACGACGTGGCTTACGACGTCATTGCGATGTACAAAGAGCACTCTGCCGACGAGATCGTGGCCGCCATGCTGGCAAAGTATGCCGACCGCCCCGACGTCACCGAGGCCGACCTGCGCCAGTGCCTCGAGGACGTGGCCTCTCTGGAAGCCGCCGGCAAGCTGTGGGCTCCCGACGTCTACAAAGACATGGCTTTCGACTTCAAGAACCGCCAGACCGTGGTCAAGGCGCTCTGCCTCCACGTCGCCCACACCTGCAACCTCAACTGCTCCTACTGCTTCGCCTCGCAGGGCCGCTATCAGGGCGACCGCGCCCTGATGAGCTTCGAGGTGGGCAAGCGGGCTATGGACTTCCTCATCGAGAACTCCGGCACCCGCCGCAACCTCGAGGTCGATTTCTTCGGCGGCGAGCCTCTGATGAACTTCGACATGGTCAAAAAGCTCGTCGCCTACTGCCGCGAGCAGGAGAAGATCCACAACAAGAACTTCCGCTTCACCATGACCACCAACGGGATGCTCATCGACGACGATGTCATCGACTTCTGCAACAAGGAGTGCCACAACGTCGTGCTGAGCCTCGACGGCCGCAAGGAAGTCCATGACCGCTTCCGCAAGGACTACGCAGGCCATGGCAGCTATGACGCCATCGTGCCGAAGTTCCAGGAGTTCGTGAAAAAGCGCGGCGACAAGAACTATTACATGCGCGGCACCTACACCCACTACAACACCGACTTCACCAACGACATCTTCCACATGGCCGACCTCGGCTTCACGGAGCTGAGCATGGAGCCGGTCGTCACCAAGCCCACCGACCCCAGCGCCCTCACCGCCGAGGACCTGCCCATCCTGAAGGAGCAGTACGAGATCCTTGCTAAGGAGATGATCAAGCGCGACCGCGAGGGCCGTGGCTTTACCTTCTACCATTACATGATCGACCTCACCGGCGGCCCCTGCATCTACAAGCGCATCTCCGGCTGCGGCTCCGGCACCGAGTACATGGCCGTCACCCCCTGGGGCGACCTCTATCCCTGCCACCAGTTCGTCGGCGACCCCAAGTACCTGATGGGCGACATCTGGAAGGGCGTCACCAACACCGCCGTGCGGGATGAGTTCAAGCACTGCAACGCCTACGCCCGCCCCGAGTGCAAGGACTGCTGGGCCAAGCTCTACTGCTCTGGCGGCTGTGCAGCCAACGCCTACCACGCCACCGGCAGCATCACCGGCGTCTACGAGTACGGCTGTGAGCTGTTCAAGAAGCGCGTCGAGTGCGCCATCATGATAAAAGTTGCTGAGAACCAGGAGCTGGCAGCTCAGGGCATTGAAGTTCCCATCGAGCTGGGCGGCACCTGCAACGCCTGCGCAGACGGCGAAGCCTGCGAATAAAGCCATGAACACTCCTGTCGTCGATTTTGTCCGTCGCTACGCCCAGCAGCGCACTGCCCGGATGCATATGCCGGGCCACAAGGGCCGCGGCCCGCTGGGCTGTGAAGAGCTGGACATCACCGAAATTGCGGGCGCAGACGAGCTGTACGAAGCTGAGGGCATCATCGCTCAGAGCGAGGCCAACGCGACGCAGCTCTTCGGCACTGCCCGCACCTATTACAGCACCGAGGGCAGCAGCCAGTGCATCCGGGCCATGCTCCACCTTGCGCTCCAAATGCGGCCCGCAAAGGCAGGCCGTCCTGTCCTGCTGGCGGCGCGGAACGCCCACAAGGCCCTGCTCTACGCGGCGGCTCTGCTGGACTTCGACATCCAGTGGCTCTGGCCTGCGCCGGACGCCGCCGGGGCGCTCTGCACCTGCCCTGTGGAGCCGGAAGCTCTTGCTTCTGCGTTGGACGAACTGTCCGCCGAGGGCCGCACGCCCTTCGGCGTCTACCTCACCAGCCCGGACTATCTGGGCTTCGTGCAGGACATCGCGGGGCTGTCGGCGGTATGCCACGCCCACGGCCTGCCCCTTCTGGTGGACAACGCCCACGGCGCCTATCTCCACTTTTTGAAGGAGGGCAGCCGCCACCCCATCCAGCTGGGCGCGGACCTCTGCTGTGACTCGGCTCACAAGACCCTGCCCGTCCTCACGGGCGGTGCCTATCTGCACCTTGGCTCGTCCGTGCAGGCCGACGAGGCCGCGGTGCGCAATGCGCTGGCCCTCTTCGGCTCCACCAGCCCCTCTTATCTCATTTTGCAGTCGCTGGACGCCGCCAACGCGGTTCTGGCCGACAGCTTCCGGGAGAAGCTGGACGTCTGCCGCTGGCGGCTGGGGATGCTCTGCCGGGAGCTGGATGCCCTCCGGCCCGGGCTGGCACTCCCCCTCACCGGGGCGCACCGTGAGCCCCTCAAGCTGACGCTGGACGCCGCCGTGCTGGGTCTTTCCGGCCAGCAGCTGGCGCAGGCTCTGCGGGAGCGGGGTGTGGAGTGCGAGTATGCCGACCCCCGTTACGTCGTGCTGATGCCTTCCGCCGAGAGTTCTGCGGCAGAGTTTGCCTGCCTGCAAACGGCCCTGCACGCCATCTGCGATGAGGCCCCTGCTGCCGATGTCTCCGTTGCGGCTGACGATCCTGCCGCTTTCGCGGCATTGGCCGGGGCGCTCGAGGCACAGCCCCGCCGCTTCACCATCCGGGAAGCTGTCCTTGCACCGCAGGAGATGATCCCTGCCGCCGAGGCCGTGGGCCGCATCTGCGCCGCACCGGCGGTCTCCTGCCCGCCTGCTATCCCCATCGTGGTCAGCGGTGAGACGGTCCCGCCGGAGGCCCTCCCCCTCTTTGCCCGCTATGGCATCGAGAAGGCGGCCGTTGTAAAAGAATAAAGTGAAAAAAGCATTTTCGTACTCTTCAGCCTCTTTTTTCACTCTATATTCAGAGTCCCCCCTAAGATTCAGCTAAAAGTCCCGCACATTTCTTGACAGGCTTCGCATATTCTGGTTTAATAAAATTGGATAAAAGGGAGTAAAGGGCGCTCCACCTTATGGGAGCGCTGCATGGCAGCGTCAACACGGCAGAAATGCCCGATGTCATGTGTTCGCTTGAGACTTTTGTCGCAGTAATTGGTGCTGTGGCGGAAGTCTCTTTTTTCGTCATTGCACCGCAGATTTCAAAGGAGGCAATGACATGGATTTCTGGAACGCATTCGCCAGTCTCTTTTCCAATTTCGGGAACCTGACCTGGCAGATGGTGGTGATGTGGGGCATCGGCGCCCTGCTCATCTACCTTGCCATCGCAAAAAAGATGGAGCCGAGCCTGCTTCTCCCCATGGGCTTCGGAGCCATCCTCGTCAACCTGCCCTTATCGGGCGCTATCACGCAGGGCGACACCGTCGGCCCCATCTCGGCTCTGTTTGAGGCCGGGATGTCCAACGAGCTGTTCCCCCTGCTGCTCTTCATCGGCATCGGTGCGATGATCGACTTCGGCCCGCTGCTCGAGAAACCGTGGCTGATGCTCTTCGGCGCAGCGGCGCAGTTCGGCATCTTCTTCACCCTCTTCCTCGCGGGCTTCTTCTTCGACTTGAAGGACGCCGCTTCCATCGCCGTCATCGGCGCAGCAGACGGCCCCACCGCCATCTTCGTGGCCAACGTCCTGCACTCCCAGTACCTTGGAGCCATCATGGTGGCGGCCTACAGCTACATGGCGCTGGTCCCCATCGTGCAGCCGCCGGTCATCAAACTGCTGACCACCCAGAAGGAACGCCGCATCCGGATGCCCTACCAGAAGGGCAGTGTCAGCCAGCTGACCAAGATCTTGTTCCCCATCGTCGTGACCATCATCGCCGGACTCGTGGCTCCGGCCAGCGTAGCACTGGTGGGCTTTCTGATGTTCGGCAACCTGCTGCGGGAGTGCGGTGTGCTGAACACCCTGAGTGAAACGGCGCAGAACATCCTCGCAAACCTCATCACCATCGTGCTGGGCCTGACCGTGGCCGGCCAGATGACCGCCGACAAGTTCGTGCGGCCCGACACTCTGCTCATCCTTGCGCTAGGCCTCGTGGCCTTTGTGTTTGACACCGCCGGCGGTGTGCTGTTCGCAAAGCTGACGAACCTCTTCCTCCCGGAGGGCAAAAAGCTCAACCCCATGATCGGCGCAGCCGGCATCTCGGCCTTCCCCATGAGCGGCCGTGTCGTCAACAAGCTGGGCCTCGAGGAGGACAACCAGAATTTCCTGCTGATGTACTCCATCAGTGTCAACGTCTCGGGCCAGATAGCCTCTGTCATCGCCGGCGGACTGCTGCTGACCCTGCTGAGCTAAAGGAGGGACTGATATGCTGCATCTTACTTCGTGGATGACGACTCTGCCCATCATGGTCATCGGGATGGTGAGCATCGTGCTGGTCATCGGCGTCATCGTGCTGGCTGTGATGTTTTTGAACAAGCTGACGAGCCGGAAATAACTGCAAAGGGCTGCTGTACGACGCTGTACAGCAGCCCTTGTTTTATTGATCCGCCCGCGCCTTTCCGATAGCCGCTCTTGGCGTTCTGCCCGGTGTCATCCGGCTCGTCGCAGCCGTCGTGCGGCTCCTCAGAACAGGTCGAGCATATTGTCCAGGTAGATGGCCTCCCGGACATGCAGCTGATATTCCGGTTTTGTCATGTAGTAGAGCAGAAATTCCAGTACCAGCGCACTGCCCAGGCCCCGGCCCTCGATCTTGAAGTTGGAAAATCCCATCGGCATATAGACATCCCGAATGTCCCTGATGCCAATAAACTCCGGATTTTCCATCGCCTTCGAGAAGCGGTAGCCTTCCTCCGCACCCGGTGCGTGACAGATGTGGTCAGGGCAGGCTTCGCCGAGATTCTTCCGGCTGACATTCTCATAGCAGCGCTTTCTGTCCCGGCATCCGACCCAGCAGCACTCGTTGCAGAGAAATTCCACCTTGTCTTTCTGCGCCTGCGGCAGACTGTCCAGCTCTCCAAGGGCTTTGTTCAGCCGGAAGTCCGGCACCACATAGCGGAACTCTTCCCGGGCCGTCTCCGCCCGGAGCTGCTGAAACTCTGTCAGCACCTTGGTCGTGGAGGACACGAAATAAAGCTGCGGATAGTGCGTTTTCAGGTAGTCCAGCAGCAGCTCCGAGTGGACGATGACGCCGCTCTGCACCGGGTTTTCCTGCTCAAACAGGGCGCAGAGAGCGTTGCACTTTTTATCCGAAAGGTGTTCCTCCCGAAGGAGCGAGTTGCTGAAGGTCAGCCGCGCCGAGATGCCGTATTCCCGCGTCAGGGCAAGGACTTCTTTGGGGTCATTCTCCCCGAAGCCAGCCCGTCCCCCGCCCCAGACGCAGTCGGCCGGTGCGCCGTAGATGGAGCCGATGTCGCACCAGTCATAAAAGTATTCTCTGTGCGCCCGGAACAGGGGCAGGAACTCCCGGTACAGCTCGTAGAACTCGAACGATCCGGGCAGATGATAGTAAGCTTTTTCTTGTTTCATTTTTCACTTTTTCTTATGCGTTTTGCGTCCTGACCTCTACCGTCCGGCCGCCGAGGTTCTCATAGATGCGGTGGGAGACGGAGAGCACCGTGCGTCCTTTGGACGCGCGGCGAAGCGCTTCAAGGACACGGACCTCGGTCTCAGCATCGAGGTTGGCCGTTATCTCGTCCAGCAGCAGCACGGCAGGGTCTGCCGCTGCGGCGCGGGCGATGGACAGAAGCTGCCACTCGCCCTGCGAGAACATCCCGTCCGTACACACCGTATCATAGCCGCCCGGCAGGGTCTGGATGGCGGCATCCAGACCGGCAAGCTTCGCGGCGTTCCTTGCCATCTCTTCGGTGATGCCGGGGTCGCCCAGCGTGATCTGTTCCAGCACCGTACCCGGCACACGGGCAAACTGCTGCTCCACACAGCCGATGCAGGTGCGGCGCTCGGCGTCCGTGATGTCCGCCACGTCCACGCCGCCGATGGTCACCGACCCGGCTTCCGGGTGATAAAGTCCCAGCAGCAGCTTGAAGACTGTGCTCTTTCCGGCACCCGTCCGGCCCACCAGCGTCACCTGCTCGCCCTGCTTGACGGTCATGGAAAAATCGTTCAAGACGTGCTTTTCGCCGTAACCGAAGGTCACATGAGAGATCACCACATCACCCCGGGCAGAGGTCTCCCGCTCCTTGGGAATGGTGCGTTCCGGCTGGTCAAGGAAGGCGTCGATGCGCCTGACGCCCGCCATTGCCGACTGGATGGTCTGTATCTCCATGCCAAGGCTCTCGATGGGCGCAAAGATGCGGGAAATGTAGTTGATGACGGCCACCGAGGTGCCGACCGACATCCCGAACAACGTCAGGACAGCCGCATTGCCGGAAGCCGAGAGGAGCATAACGATGCCGACCACGGCGGCATTCAGCACCAGCACAACGGGCGAATAGATCGCGTCATAAAAATTCGTCCGCTCCATCGCGGCATAGCTTTCGCCGATACACCGGTCATAGCGGCGCTCCATGTAGTCTTCCAGACCCAGAGCCCGGATGGTGCGGATGTTGTGCAGTGTTTCCGGGACCTGGCCGGACACAGCGGCGACCGCCCGGCGGTTATCCAGCTGCGCTGCCAGCATCCGCGTCTGCACATGGCGGGTGAACGCGGCGAACAGCGGCAGCACCAGCAGCAAAATCAGCGCAAGGCCGGTATTCTTCACGGCGATGACCGCCATGATGGAGAGGATGCGGCAGGCGTCCGCCACCATGCTGATGATGCCGGAGGTGAACAGCGCCTCCACTGTATCCACATCGCCCGAGAAGCGCGCGGCCACCTCGCCGGGGTTCTGCCCCACCAGCGTGCTGGCGGGAAGCTTGGTCAGCTTCCGGGACATTTCAGCGCGCAGGGCGTGGGTCATTTTCTGGCCGAAGAGCACCAGCAGGCTCTCCTGCGCCGAGGAGAGCATCCCTTCCAGCGCCAGACTGCCGAAATAAAGAAGCACCGCAGGGAATGTCAGCGGAAGCCCTGCCGTCAGCCCGTCGATGATGCGGGCCAGCAGCAGCGGCGGCACCAGAGACGCCGCCACCGATGCCGCCGCACACAGGACGGTCCCCGCTGTGAGGAGGCGGTGGGTCACGGCGGCCATCCGGATAGCCTCAAACACACCATTTTTACGCCTGTTCTCCATGCTGTTTCCCTCCTGTCTGGCTTTCGTACAGCTGGCGGTAGACCGGGGCCGATGCCATCAGCTCCTCATGGGTGCCGACAGTGGTCTTTCCGCCATCCATAAAGACGATCTTCTGCATCTGCGGGAAGTGGTACAGGCGGTGCGAGATGAGAAAGACGACCTTATCCCTGGCGTATTCCTGCAGGTCGGCAAAGACCGTATCCTCCGTGTCCCGGTCAAGGGCCGAGAACGGGTCGTCGAGGATGAGGACAGGGCGCGGATGGGCCAGCGTCCGGGCCAGTGCCAGACGCTGGGCCTGTCCGCCGGAAAGACGGGTGCCGCTGCTGCCGATGACGGTATCGAGGCCGTTCTCCATCGCCAGCACCTCGCCTTTCAGCGCAGCAGCGGCGAGATAGGGCATTGCGTCCTGCTTGCTGCCGCAGAGGACATTGTTCTGCACCGTGTCGGCGCTCAGCTCCGGGTCGTGGCCCAGATAGCCGACGGTGGCCGAAATCTGACGCGGAGTCAGAGCGGAGAACTCCTTTCTGCCAAACTGCGCCGAGCCTTCATAGGGGGCCTCGCAGAGGAAGACCCGGCCAAAGGTGGATTTGCCGCAGGCCACCGGGCCGGTGACACCGATGATGTCGCCGGGATGGGCTGTCAGACTCAGCCCCGAGAAGATGGGGGTGTCGCCGTAGGCGAAGGAGAGATTCCTGAGGGTCACATCTTCCGCCGCCGGGACATCCAGCGCGTCCAGCTGCTCCGGCGACTTCATCAGAAGTTTGATGCGCTTCCAGGAGACTTCGGCCTTCTGCACCGAGTTGAAGAGCTTGGCCACCTTGGAGGATTTGACCACCAGCTTGGTGAAGCAGGAAAGAAAGGTGGTAAAGGCCGCGATGTCCCACACACGCCAGCCGGTGCCGAGGACATTCTTTGCGCCGAACCACAAGATGAACAGTACGCCTGCCTCCGACGCCGCCAGATAGAGCGGCGGCAGAGCCGACTGCCACACGTTGTTCTTCACTGCCGTCTTTTCGTAGGTATCCAGTGCCTCTTCGTACCGCTCCACGCGGGCGTCTTCGCAGCCGTAGATGCGGTATGTCACGGCGTTTTGGGCGCGGTCAAGGGTGGCGGCACTCAGTGCGCCCGCCGCCTTTTTGTAGGCCGCACCGGCCCGCTGGACCGGCTTTTTCATCCATGCCGCGCAGACGTAGGAGAAGGGCGTGAACAGCAGGCTCAGCAGAGCCAGCCGCCAGTCGTACACCAGCAGCATGGCCACATGACCCGCCAGCGCCACGCCGGTATCGAAGATTTCGGTGGTGAACTTGCGCATACCTTCCACGCAGTCGTCCACATCGGAGATGGCCTTGGTCATCAGCTCACCGGCGCCCTCTTTTTCCAGCGAAGCCCGGCTCTGGCGCACCAGATTGGCGTAGAGGATGCCCTTCATCCGGCGGTTGATGTTGTTGGCAAAGCGGCGGACATAAAAGCGCTTGATGAACCGCGACGCCTGCACCAACAGGGTGACGAGGATATAGGCCAGAACCAGCAGTGCCATTTGGGCCGCTGTTTCGCTGCCGCTCAGGATGTCCGCCAGGCACTGGGCCAGACGGCCCTCGAACCACGGGGTGGCCAGCAGGCCGATGTTATAGATGAGGCCCGACAGGGTCACGAAAGCCAGCGGGAGCCACTCGACCCGGAAATAGGAGAATATCCGGTCCGGACGGAAGGTCTTCTCATTTTTCATCGGTAATATCCATAGACAGCCTCCGGGTCTTATCTCAAAAAGATGTATCTGCATCGTTGTATGTACAACAATCATAGTACAAAACCACTCTTTGTCAAGAGCGGCAGTGGATTCTTTCGTCTTCTCGCCAAAGTCGGCGACCACGGGATGAAAATGCAGATCGTAAAGATGGAATGGAGGTTTTGACATGAAGTATCTGAGAATACCGTGGGGAATGCGGGCGATGAAGGAGCCGGGCCTGACTCCTGCCCTATGCCATCCGGATCACACCATGCTTTTCCCTGCCGAAAAGATGCCGGAACGCAAAAAGCCCCCGGAGAGCCTTTGGGCAGCTCTCCGGGGGCAAGTCCTATGCACCGGTGTTTTACACCGGTACATAACAGTTATTCAATTTCGATCAGGTTCGGGTTCACAGGCAGAGCCTTCTGCTGCTGAGGTGCGGGCAGCGTGATGTGCAGGATGCCATCCTCGAACTTTGCGTGGATGTCCTCCTTCTTCACGGCGTCGCCCACATAGAAGCTGCGGGCGCAGGTGCCGGAGAAGGTCTCGCGGCGCAGATAGCGGCCCTCTTTATCCTTCTCGTCATTGGAGTGGCTGCGGACGGCCTGAATGGTCAGGTAGCCGTCGTTCAGCTCCATCTGAACGTCTTCCTTCTTGCAGCCGGGCAGGTCAACGGCAACGTCATAGCTGCCGTCGGCGGTCTGCTTCACATCGGTCTTCATCATGTTTGCACCGCGCTTGCCGAAGGTCTCACGCTCTTCACGGTTCATCGCACGCTCCAGCGCACCATCGTTCCAGAACGGGTCAAAGAAATCATCGAACAGGTTTTCATGGAAAATAGTCGGCATAAACATAAATCATTCCTCCAATCCCGGCGTTCGGGTCGGGTAAAAAATTTATGAGATGTGCATCAGGAGCGGAGTCTTCCCGGGAGCCTTGCGGCTCCCTCATGCCCCTCTCTCCTGAGCACGGCCTAGTTATAGCACATATTTTTAGCACTGTCAAGTACAGAGTGCTAAAATTCACAGAAGAATAATACTTTGATAAAATCTCATGCAATCTTTTCGGAAATCAGTCGTATCATCGTTTTTATGCAGCAAAGGCGCCGGATACAGCAGTTCTTTGGGCACCATTGGCCTGATGAAAGCCGTGGACACCTTCGACTCCACCCGCCGGGCGCGCTTCTCCACTTATGCCAGCCGGTGCATCGAAAACCCGATCTTCTTTGCATTCCTGCCGGGCGTGTGGTTCTTGCTCCGCTGAGCGTGGCAGCAGGCAGCGCTATGAACATCTTTTTCCTGCTGCCCGGGCAGGAGGGTGTATATAAGTATCGGAAGGTCTGATCATACCAGTTTTATAGCAGTTTGCGTTTTTAATGCACAAGCAACATCCGCAAACTGCATATCGCAAATATGCCATTTTGATAGGCACTATTTTTGAAAATTGCGATAGGGGATGGTTCTGCGGAGCCATCCGTTTTTTCTTATTCGGATCGCATTTTTTCTGTTTTCTCTTGACGATGCCCCGCCAATGGAGTAGGATTGGTGCTGCAAAAACGAATTGCAAAAGAGGAGTTCTAAATGCAAATCAGCCTTTTATTGATGCAGCAGATCGCACAGCTATTTCTGGTTCTGCTGATGGGATATGCCGTTGTAAAAACCGGCCTGTTGAAGGCATCGGACAGTAAGGTGCTGTCTGTGGTCTTTGTCTATCTGGTCATGCCCTGTGTCGTTCTGAACGCCTTTCAGATCAAGGACACACCGGAGATCCGCACCGGGCTGCTTTATTCCATGGGCATCGCCGTTGGAATGCACGTTGTATTTCTGCTTCTGAATGCGCTGTTCCGCAAAGCTCTCAAGCTGGACGCCGTGGAGCAGGTCAATATCATTTACAGCAATGCCGCCGCGCTGGTCATCCCCATCGTGCAGGCCCTGCTGGGAGAGGAATATGTTGTCTACTCCTGCGCCTTTGTCATTGTACAGCTGGTGCTGCTCTGGACCCATGCAAGCGCCTGCCTGCAGGGGTCTGCCCGGCTGGAATGGCGCAAGCTCCTTACCAATGTCAACCTGATCGCCATTGCAGCCGGTGCGCTGCTGTACCTGCTGCACGTCTCGCTGCCTGCCCCGATCACCAGCACACTGAGCAGTGTCGGCAATATGATCGGCCCCATGGGAATGCTGCTGGCAGGCATGGCCATTGCGGATGTCCCCCTCAAAAAGGTTTTCTGCACCCCTCGCAACTATCTGCCGGTGTTCCTGCGTCTGCTGGGTGTTCCGCTGGTCATCGTTCTGCTGCTTTGGGCAGTTCAAGCCTCCCACTGGATCCCGGACGGCAAGTCTATCCTGATGACAGTCTACCTTTCTGCCATTACCCCCGCCTGTGCAACAGTCACCTCCATGGCACAGCTCTATGACCGGGATGCTTCTCATTCCAGCGCGATCTATGTCCTGAGCACGCTGCTTTCCATCCTGACCATGCCGCTGATGATCGGGGCGTTTGAGCTGTTGCTCTGAAATACGAAAAAAGGCCGCCCAGCATCGCAGCAGGGCAGCCTTTACAACTACAAGGATGTGTCTCTATGAAACTCAAACAATTCATTCAGCAGGAAACGGTCCTCACCGCAGCCGCTGTGCTGGCCGTTGTCTCCGCCTTCTTTGTTCCGCCGGATGCGCAGTATCTCGGCTACATCGACCTGCGCACGCTGGCGATCCTGTTTTCCCTGATGACGGTCATGGCCGGGCTGCGGCGGCAGGGCTTTTTGATGGACTGGGACGGGCATTGCTGTCCCGCACCCACAGCACCTTTCAGCTGACGCTGGTACTGGTCGGGCTGTGCTTTTTCGGAAGCATGTTCATCACCAACGATGTTTCCCTGCTGACCTTCGTTCCCTTCACGTTCGTGGTCCTGAGCCGTCTGGGAGCGGATGTCCGCTGCTCCCTTCTGATCCCGGTGGTCTGTATGCAGACCATTGCAGCAAACCTTGGCAGCATGCTGACCCCCATCGGCAACCCGCAGAACCTCTATCTTTACGGAAAAAGCGGCATGAGCATGGCTGAATTCCTCTTGCTCATGCTCCCCTACACGGTCGTTTCGCTGCTGCTTCTGGTGGGCTGGGCGGTCGCGGTCTGCCGCAAACAGGCATCCTCCTGCATCGGTGTGCTCCCGGAACAGCAAAACACCTCCGCAGACCGAAAAATCATTCTGCTGGATGCGGTGCTGTTTGCGGTCTGTCTGCTGGCGGTCGTCCGGGTATTGCCCTACGGCGTTGCCTTTGCCGCTGTACTCGTCTGCGTTCTTTTTGCAGACCCGCACACCTTACGGGCAGTGGACTATTCCCTGCTTCTGACCTTTGTGGCGTTTTTCATCTTCATTGGCAATCTGGGCCGCATTCCCGCTTTTTCCGGCTGGCTGCAGGAGTTTCTGACCGGCCGGGAAGTTCTGGTGGCGGTTCTTGCTTCGCAGGTCACCAGTAATGTTCCCGCCGCCCTGCTGCTGTCCGGGTTCACGGCAGAGACACAAGCCCTCATCATCGGCACCAATCTGGGAGGTCTTGGCACTTTGATCGCATCCATGGCCAGTCTTATTTCCTACCGGCAGATCGCACGGGAACTGCCACAGGGGAAGAAGCAGTATTTTGGGCTGTTCACCCTATCCAACCTGATCTTCCTTGCGCTCCTGCTGGGCGTGTGGTTCTTGCTCCGTTGACCGTGGCAGATGACTTATGGTTTTTCTATCCCCTTTCTTTTTGTACCCGCAGTCACAGTAGGGTCCGCCGGAGGCAAGGGTGTACTGCCGCACAAAGTCGGTCACACCGCCTGCTTCGCTCATGGTGTAGTCCAGATGGCACAGGGCGGGAGTCAGGTCGTACAGACCCAGTTCCTTCATCAGCACCCACATTCCCATGGGCATACCCATGTATTTCATTGTCTGTCTCCAAATCCGATCTTCACGATCTGCATTTTCATCCCGTTGTCCCCGACCCTTGCGAGGAATCGGAAAAAGCCGCTGACGGAAGGATCTTTCAAATCGTTGTACCCCAGCATATAGCCCCGGCTGGACACCTGCAGGCGGCTGTCCCATGGGGAGAGCTCACTTTTTGCATCCGAAACCGCGAAATATGCCCCCACATCCTTGATTTTCGCCGTCCTGAGCCACGTTTTGGCGATCATCTTCACCGCCGTACGGTTGGCAGCATCAAAGACCAGCACGCCGCCGGGGAAAGCATCCGCCATCCCCTGCACCAGCGCCTTGACCTGCTGGGTCAGGAAGTAATAGAACACCCCGGAGGCAAAAAATACCGCCCCGCCGGTGGCATCGATACGGTCAAACCATTCGGGGTCTTTCAGGTCGCAGGGGATGTTTTGCTCCTGCTCCCCGGCGGGCAGCAGCTGCTGCCGCAAGGCAATGACATCGGGAAAGTCCAGATTGTAAATTTTGCATCTGCCGTTGTCGCAGGCTCTGCCGGTGTTATCCAGCCCGCAGCCCAGATTGACCACTGCCGCGCAGGGGTGGTTTTTCAGGTACGCCCGCACCTCAAAGGCAAGGTCATTCTGCCGCATGGCGACCTCCAGCGCACCAAAGCGCTGCATCAGGCTGCGGGCATTTTTCTCTGCCTCTGAAAAGTCGTAGTCGATCTGGTCGAGCAGCCGAACCGATGTTTCGTCCCGGTAAAGGTTCGGATACAGCTCCGTACACAGCTTCCGGGAATACAGTGGGAGGATTAGCGTCTCCTGCACGGTGTTTTTCTCGATCTTATATTTCATAGGTTCCCTCCTGTTCTCCTCATTCTGCTTTCCGGCAGACAAACCACGCCATGCTCTTCACTGTTCCAAGTGTTACGGTTGCACTACTTCACCGCTTTTGCGCCGTAACGCACAGCCAGCCCTTTTTATTTTTGTGGCTTTGGATTTTACAGAATCCTGCTTTTTCCAGATACTCTTTCAGTGCAGTATCCGTATAGATGGTCATCCCATTGATAATTTGTGTCCATCTGTCGTCTTTTGTCGTTTCGCCGTTCGCTTCGTTACAGATGAAAAAGATTCCGCCGGGCTTCAGTACTCGATAAACCTCTCTGAAATTCTGCACAAGTTCCGGCCAGAAATAGACCGTTTCAAAGGCGGTCACTACCTCAAACTGCTCCGCTTCAAACGGCAGTTCTGCCACGCTTGCCTGCTGCACGGTACACCGCCCCGCCGCAATGGCACCCGCATTGACCTTTCGCGCTTTTTCCACGCTGACGGCTGAGTAGTCGATGCCCTGCACCTTGCCGTTGGGGCACAGTTTCAACAGTGTCTTAATGTTCGCTCCACCGCCGCAGCCGCAGTCCAGCACCATGGCATCCGGGGCAGGCTGTAAAAAACTCAGCCCCCATTCTGCCATTGCGCTGTGTCCAAAGTTCATCATAGCAACCATGATCTTCCCGCCAAGGCCTACGGGCTTTCGGGTGTTTTCAAAAAAGGACATAACGCCACCCTCTTTCTATTTACCGTTCACAATGCAATACTTTTTACCAGATGCGCCCACCGCTCCGGGTGACAGGCCAGCAATTTCTCGTGTCGAAAGTTAGGTAAAGCTAACTTTCTGTTCTATAAAAAGCCGCTTCTCAGCGGTCCTTCTGCCAAAATAATACGCCCTGCTGTCTCCTCTGTCAAGAAGTTTCGGCATTTTCGGGTATTCCGAAAGAGATTTCGCTTTCGGGAACCCCCAACCGTCACCCCAGTGCCACATCCAGCACCATCATCACGCTGAAGCCCACCGCGAAAAACACCGTGCCGACGTTGGAGTGCTGCCCCTGCGACATTTCCGGGATCAGTTCCTCCACCACCACATACAGCATGGCACCGGCTGCAAAGCTGAGCAGATAGGGCAAAGCAGGCACCACGATGCCTGCCGCCAGAATCGTCAACACTGCCCCGATGGGCTCTACGATGCCGGACAGCACGCCGCCCCAGAACGCCCGGCCTTTTTTCATTCCTTCCGCCCGCAGTGGCATGGAGATGATGGCACCCTCCGGGAAGTTCTGGATAGCAATGCCAAGGGAAAGCGCCAGCGCCCCGGCGGCGGTGATCTGAGCAGTTCCGGCAAGATAGCCGGCGTAGACCACGCCCACTGCCATACCCTCCGGGATGTTGTGCAGCGTCACCGCCAGAACCATCATGGTGGTGCGCTGGAGCTGGCTTTTTGGCCCTTCGGCCTGCAAACTGTTCTGGTGCAGATGGGGGATGAGATGGTCCAGCAGCAGCAAAAACAGGATGCCCAGCCAAAAGCCTGCTGCCGCCGGGAAAAATGCCAGCTTGCCCAGATCTGCAGCCTGTTCCATGGCCGGGATCAGCAAACTCCACACCGATGCCGCCACCATGACTCCGGCGGCAAAGCCGGTGAGGGCGCGCTGGATGCCGTCACGCAGAGCGTTTTTCAAAAAGAACACACAGCCTGCCCCAAGGCTTGTGCCCAGAAAGGGGATCAAGATCCCCCAGAATGCGTCTTGTATCATGTAGTACCTCCTTGCGGTTATTTATGACTAACCGCACAAAAAGTATACTGCGCTCCGGCAAAAAGGTCAAGGGCTTTGCGGTATAGAGGATGCAGATCGTTTCCTGCATCGAAAAATTCACCTCTGCAAACTTTCCGGTTTCTGCTTGACAATACCCGGTGGGAGTGCTATTTTTACTTTGTAAATTTGTTTTGCCTAACCATCTGAGGGGTTTTGCCCCTGCATTTTTTTGCATCGATTGTTAGGTGAAGCTAACTGTTTTTCCAAAACTGAGATAGAGGTGTGTTATCATGAGATTGAAAAAAGTATTTGCAGGTGCACTTGCGGCCGCTATGCTGGTATGCGCTGTGGCAGTCCCGGCCTTCGCTGCGGAAGAGGTGGAACAGGAAAACTGCCTGACCTCCAGCTATGTCCAGATGAACATCCCCTACGCCGACTTCTACAAGGCTGCCGGTGTGGACAACGCATCTGAGATCGACGCTGTGACCAGCGCCACCAGGAACAAGCCCCGTGCGGGCAAGCTTGTCGCCGGTTCCTACCACGTCAACGCAGATGGCACCGACATCACCGGCGTTTCCTTCCCGGTCAAGGTGCTGACCCCGTGGGCGCTGAAGAATGCAAAGCAGGTCACCGATGCCGACAGCTACGACATTACCGTTACCCTGAAGGGCAAGGAATCCACCACCACCTACACCGGCGCAGATGCCTTGTTTGAGAACGAGAGCTACGCTTACTACAAGCTCAGTGAGACCCCTGCCTACTACATCACCGCATGGTATAACCTGCTGAGCGGCAAGTGGGAGTTTGGCAAGGTCCACGCCACCGAGACCACCGTAGAGGGCACCACTGTGGAGCTGAATACCAACGGTCACCACGCCACCTACGAGATGAAAATCTCCGGTTTTGATCTGGACTACAAGGCCAACAAGGTCTACGGCGCAGTTCTGACCACCGCCGATGGCAGTGAGTACGGCCTGCGTCATCTGGCCAACATCTGGCATGGTACCAAGCTGGGCCTCAATGCCGATGATCCTTACTTTGCATCCATCATCGGCAAGACGATCACTCAGATCACCTTCTACACCGCCGACGGCGTGTATGTTCTGCCGGTCAGCGTGGCACTGTAAGTTTGCGGAAGACTGCCTGATTCATCCAACATATAGCACAAAACGGCAAGGTTTCCTGATTGCGGGAGACCTTGCCGTTTTTTTTTTTTGCAGATGGAGCCCAATCGCAGAGTCAACAGTTTTTACGTCTGCAAGACGGAATCAATATTGCCGGCATTCCTCTGCGAATCACAAAAGGGTCCAGCCAACAGCAATACTGCGGGATGGACCCTTTTTATTCGCCTTCCGGCTCCTTGCAGATATCCGCCCAGCCCTCGGCTCCGGCGGCTGCTTCCAGCTCCTGCAAGGTCAGCTTGACGGCGGTGTGGCCGTTGCCCGCTGCCGGGTAGACGGTGTCGAACTTGCGCAGGCTCTCGTCCAGATAGACCGCCACGCCCTCGTTCACCCCAAAGGGGCACACACCGCCGGGGGCATGACCCACATAGGCTTCCACCTCATCTTCCAACTTCCCCGCTCTTATTCGGTAATGGCCCAGACCCGTGCGGGCAGACCAGTTGCACCTTCAATGCAGGGATAAGAAACGATGACTACCGCACCGGCAGGCTGCACTTTATCCAGATTTGCAAGCACCTCCACCTGCAGCTTGTCGTTGTCCAGAACATAGCGCTCGCAGACCAGGTCGCCCTTTTCCTCCGCCACCGCAGAGGAATCGGTATCCAGCGTTTCGTGGCCGTTGGCGGCGGCGTTGCGCACCTTGTAGATATACTCCAATGCTTCCAGCGACCAGCCGGGGGCATTTTCTTTACCCTCTGCGTCGATGCCGGACAGCGCATCCATATCCGGCCACTTCTTATACCAGTCGCTGCGCAGAGCCACCAACGCACCATCCGGGATGGGACCGTACTTTGCTTCATAGGCCTTGATGTCCTCCACTGTCACAGCGTAGCGGGGGTCTTTCTTGGCCTGCTGGGAAATATCGATGACCACCAGCGGGAAGATCAGGTCGTTCACATCATACTTTTCGGACAGCGCTTTGCCCTTGATGAAGTGACCCGGGAAGTCGATATGGGTACCAAACTGTCCGGGGAATTTGAAGGTCTGGATCAGGCATTCCAGTTCCGGCTTGCCCCAGTCCCACACGGTCTTTGCCAGCTCCACAGAGCCTTCCGGGATGCCGGACCAGTAGGGGCTTTCGTTGTTCATCGAGTGAGAAAGTTCCACCCAGCGATATTTTTAGCATCCTTCAGTGCGTTCCACAGTTTATAATCAGCCATTGTCGATTCTCCTTTTGTTGTGACGATGTATGTTCGGGCACTTCTCCCAGACAACGGCATCTTCCTGTTTTTTCAGTCTGTCTGCCGGAAATTTGTCTGGGAGCAGCGCATTCGCCCGGGTAGTATGTGCCGGGCATCTGCTGTATGTTTCATCTGCCTGTGCTCCCTTCCTTGTGTTGGGGATAGTATAAGCCCATTTTCGCACCATGTCAATAGGTTTATTCTATCAAAGACTTCCCCGGCAAACGACAGGTCAGCAAACCGTTCGCCCTTGCAATAACGTTTCGTCATCCCCTTTCCCTTTTATCGCAGCTCTTCCAGCAGGGCGGTGCAGCCCTCCAGCACTTCCTGCCATGTGGCTTCAAACTCCCCGGTGTACCACGGGTCTGCCACATCGCCGGGGCGACTGGTGTGATCCATCAGCAATGAGACATTATGCTCCGGGTCACTGCCCACAAACCGCACCATATTCCTCAGGTTGTTGCGGTCCATGGCGATGAGATAATCGTAGGTCTCATAGTCCCGCCGGGTCATCTGCCGGGCGGTCTTGCCTGCACAGCAAAACCTCAACGCCCTTGTCGATACCGTCCGGCATGAAATCATTGAACGGTATCGCCTCGGCGAAGATGACCCCTATTTGAAGGTGCTGCAAGCCGCCCATATCAGCGATGATGAATATTTCAATCAGGTGGTACGGGATGACCTCAACCTCATTATCCGGGATATTCGGGA
>UMFA01019698.1_pt1 | contig 18184 bp, 18 predicted proteins | sample 1964891 | NCBI WGS metagenome assembly UMFA01 (sample SAMEA4836034, study PRJEB28245) | human gut metagenome | biome: gut microbiome; material: fecal sample | place: Denmark | collected 2008
AGTACCAAAGTTTAGGAGTTTCCATTAAGGCTAATCAGTGGGACTTCGCAAGAGAGAGACCTAAGCCCACCTGCCCCAATAAGGAATACATTTTAAAACTTATCCTTGACAAGCAGGCTGAACTTCAACAGCGGATGCTGGAGTTGAATACTGAACAGAAGGAGTACACCACTACTACCCTGCTCCACGACGAGCACAAGAAGTTTGAACTTAAAACAGTCAAACAGTTCTATCAAGAATTGATTGAGCAGTACATGGCTAATGAGAAATGTGGGAACAGACTTATTTATAAAAGCTCCTACAACTCTATCAATGTCTTTACCAATGGTAATTTAGAGATTCCATTTAGTGCAATAGATGTTGCATGGCTCAACAAGTACGAGAAGTGGCTACGTTCCAAAGGCAACAAAGAGACCACCATGAGCTTGATGTTCCGTACCCTACGCAGTGCATACAATAAAGCCATTGAAAGTAAATGTGCACGTAAATCTGATTATCCATTCAATGATTACAGGATAAGTAAGTTTGATGTAAGTACAGAGAAGCGGGCTATCGCTAAAGCTGACGTACTGAAATTCTCAACTGATGTCCGTCCCATTGGTAAGCAGCAATATGTTCAACTCAGTAAGGATATATTCATATTCAGCTATCTGTGTGGCGGCATCAATTTCACTGATATAGCCAATCTGACTAAGGATAATATCATAGAAGGGAAACGGCTGCACTACATTCGCCAAAAGACAGGTAAACTCATCAAGTTGGGATTGTCAGAAGAAGCCTTACAAATCATTAAGCGATATGCAGTAGAGAGTAAAGGCTACCTGTTCCCCATTCTCAATGCGCAGTTGCATAAGACACCACTGCAAAAGCAGAACAGAATACATAAGATGCTGGGGAAGGTCAATAAGAACCTAAAACTACTTGCAGCAGATTTGGGTGTTGAAGCCAATCTCACAACTTATGTTGCAAGACATCTTTATTCTTCTTTCTTGCTGAAAATGTGCAACTTACAAGAAAATATTCCTTAGTAGGTAACGATTTAGAAACGAGCGAAGTTCTCATTCTTGTTACATTTTGCATTAACTCAAAAGAACACTTTATCTGGATGCAAAGGTACAAAAAAACATAGAATAATAATTTGATTTTTCACAACTATCTTTTCTCCATTTGAATTTCTATAAAATAATGAGGACAAGCAGTTCTTATTATTGTAAGACTGAACCTGCGGAAGAAAGCAGGGATTTCAAGATTTGAATTGTTTTTAGGGAAGAGAAAAATTGCTTCACTAATTTGTTATAATCGCTTAATAAGTTTTGCCGGATTACCGCCCACCACAATATTCTCCTCTACATCTTTGGTTACAACAGCTCCAGCGGCTACGACAGCGTTTTCTCCAACCGTAACACCCGGCAAAATGGTTGCTCCTGCGCCAATCCAACAGTTGCGTTTCAGATGGATGGGCTTACAGGTAAGTACGGCATGGTCGTACAAATCGTGATTGTTGGAGATGAGTTGCACATTGGCTGCAACCATCACATCATCTTCGATGGTAATTCCTCCGGCTGCCATAAAAAGGGAGTTGTTCATCACTACTACATTCTTGCCAATCCTTACTTTATTGCCACGCACTACAGTGACAGGAGGCATCACACGAGTGTTCTCGCCGATATTGCCCATGAACAACTCTTTCACCAACTCATTGTATTCTTCAGTATAAGGCATCGTGTGATTGATTTTGAAACATAACTGTGCGCAGCGGATTCCTTCTACGGGGTCAGCCTCTTCGGGTTTGCGCATGTCTATTCTAAACTCTTCCATTTTTGTTGCGAATAAATTGATATCTTATTACGTTTCTTATTTAATTATTGCATTTTGAAGGATAACTCTTAAACATTTTCTTGTTAAATATACTATAACAGGCAGAATTGTGGAATTTCAAGTTCTCCAAGGCTTAGGCAAATGTCATATCCGTTTTTTTTCAGAAGCACGATTATTTCCTGCGTGCATAATCATTTATCTGATATGAGGCTTCTATGGAGAAATTATAAGAACAGATAAAACGTTGTATTGCTATAATTGAATAAATATGTAACTGCTCGTGTTATTCTTTGACTGAGTAGTTACCGGACAAACACCTTTGATTAATTACACCAAAATGTACGAGGGCATTATATATGCCGTTTTCGTCCACATCATTTGTTACATAGTCTGCATGACTCTTAACTAAATCCGATGCGCCACCCATTGCAATACCGATTCCTGCTGCACGAAGCATGGGAATATCATTACCTCCGTCTCCAAATGCTATGCACTCATTCAAAGAAAAACCTAAATAATCTGCCATTTCCGCCATTCCTGAAGCTTTGTCTGTACCGGCAACATTCACATCTGCAAAATACGGATTCCAGCGTGAAACGGTCAAGCCTGGAAGTTGTGCCATAATTTCTTTTTCCACCTCTTTTCCACAATAAATGCAAAGCTGGCAACACTTACAGTTGTCGAACTCTTTGTCAATGTCCACCACCGGTGGTATCGGATGATTGGTAAGTTCAGAAAGTGCTATAATGGTATCATTTATATAATTGACAAGTATTCCCTTATCCACTTCCAACGCCAATGGAAAACCATATTTTTCTGCAAGATTACGAACTGTTCTGAAATCTTTCGGACTGATTTGGCGAGAAGTAATTTCAGTGCCGTCACGAAGCAGGCATTGGGAGCCGTTCAGCGAAACGACTGCTTCATACGGAATGGTATCCAGTTCGACAAGGTCTGTTGCCACTCTGCCTGTTGCTATAATTATCTTAATGCCGTTATTATGTGCCATATTCAAGGCATCAATCGTGGTCTGTGGTATCTTATGTGTCTTGAAACTGATTAGTGTTCCATCCACATCTAAGAAAATCGCTTTTGTTTTCATTGTCCCTCCATTTTTTTTTCAAGATTCATCCTGTACTCCGAAGGTGACATGCCAAGCATCTTCTTGACAAACCGGCTGAAATGAGCGGGATTGTAGAATCCCAGTCGTTCGGAGATTTCTGCGAGTGCTATATCCGGTTTCTTCAGCAGCATAATTATTTCCTGCGTAGCATAACCATTTATCCAATAGGAGGCTGGTCTGCCACTTCCTTTTTTCACGATTTCAGAGAGATATTTGGGCGAAACGCACAGCTTGTCGGCATAGAATGCCACTTCCCTTTCTGAAGTGGAATATTGGCGCACCAAGTCCATGAAACGGTGGAACAGCCCTGCGGACACGTTGCTCAAGTCTTCCTGCTGGTTTATGGCATCTTCATATACATTCCACAAATCGAAGAGGAAGATTTGCATGGTACGTCCCAATATCTCCCTGCGGAAGATATTGCTTTCGGACAGTCTTTGCCTCATAAGGTCGAAATCGGCCTGTAGCAACCCTTTCCCCTTTTCATTCAAACGGAATACAGGATTCTCCTTAATGAATACGTATCCTTTCGTGGCCCAAACGGTTTCAGGATTGTTTTCTAGCAAGAAGTTTCTTTCCACCAAAAGGAAGTCGGCATCGAAGTCGGAAGAGTAGAGCGCATCGTAGATTTCCGAGCCAATCTGCCAGATGACCCAATCTCCGGCTTCTATCACGTATGTCTTTCCCATCATAGAGAACTGTGCCTTCCCTGTATGGCAGAGGATATGTACGTGGTATCGGCCTGTATATTCGGAAGGCAGGCAGTGGTCTGTCTGTGTGTTGAACAAGAGAATGTCGCCTTCGCGATATACGGCTTGTGCCGTACTGCGTGGAAAATCTGTAGCATTGAATAAAGCTGTTTCTGTCATATCCGCTGTTTTTATGCAAAGATAGTGAATAAGTTTTATATCAGCTTTTACATATTACCTATTTTCATTCATAAATGTCTGATTATATCTTATAAACAGAAAAACGTGAAAGTAATGCCGTTAATTATCTTATTACGAATCCACAGGAAACAATGAACTTTGCAGCCGTTAAAAGAGCAATAAACGGTAAATTGAAATGAAAATGAAGAAATTAATGATTATCTTGGTTTATTGTGGAGTGTTAAGCAGTGCATTTGCGCAGCAATATGCAACCATAGCCACAAGTCCTGCCCCATTGACACTGAAAGCGCAGGGAAGTTTCTATTTAGGAGGTGAACTTGAAAGTCAGACCACGGATGAATTGGGCGGCATTTGTCCACCGGGACACATCACTGTTAACCAAATGTACGTCAGGTACATGATTCCACAGGAACAAACAGACGGCACTTCGTTCGTGCTCATACACGGTATGCACCTCAGTGGGAAATGCTGGGAGACGACTCCAGACGGTCGCATGGGATGGGACGAATATCTGGTGCGCAAGGGATACGCTGTGTATGTGGTGGATCAAGTGGGCATAGGACGTTCTGGCTTCGACCAGAAGACATACAACGATGTGCGGAAAGGCAAGACTCAACCGATGGCGCAGACCCCTTTCAGCCGCAAGACCGATGAGAACTCATGGACTAATTTCCGCTTCGGCACAAAAGATGGCAATCCCGTTGACGGAGCGCAGTTTCCCATAGGTAGCCTTGATGAGTTTTCCAAGCAGAACCTTCCCCACATCATGCGCCTTCCCTCTCCCGATGCAAACTACCGATGCTTGTCTAAATTGTCTGCCGAGGTAAAGAACGTGGTGCTGGTGAGCCACTCCCAATCGGGAGCTTTCCCTGTCGAAACTGCCCTGCGCAGCACTGAAGGCATCCGTGGTATGGTGTTGCTCGAACCCGGAGGAACAGGCAGCGGCTACGGCGACGAGCAGATAAGGCAACTATCAAAGATCCCCCTACTTATCATTTTCGGTGATAACTTGACTAACGAAACTGGTATGCCAGGGCATGTGTGGCAAAACAGTATGGACGGATGGAGTCGTTTGGCAGAGTCTATAAATAAGGCAGGAGGCAACGCCACGGTCATACACCTGCCAGAAATGGGCATATACGGCAACTCCCACATGCTGATGATGGACAAGAACAGTCACCAAATAGCCGCCATCGTGCTGGAATGGTGCAAGAACAACATAACAAAGAAAAGCTCGGATGAAAAATCTTTCCAACACTTTCGATGAGGCGCAAAACATGACTGTTCTCTACAGAGCGTTGAGCAGCGGTGTATGGTAGCCCAAGAAATGGATACGTATTCGCAATTAACGGAAAACCGTGAAAGCAATGCCGTAAATTTTATTATAATACACACGTAAAAAAGAAGGAACTTTGCATCGAAAACAGGAATAAATAACATATTATGAATAGATTAGCAAGATTAGTCCTTTCTGTGGCGTGCAGTTTTACATTGCTGCCAACTCATGCCTCAAACAGTGAAAATAACGGAATGGCAGATACAACAAATTTGACGATGCCGATGCTGAAATTAAACAACGGCATCGAAATGCCACAGTTTGGCATAGGAACTTTTACCCTACCAGATAATGAAACAACAGTAAAGTTACTCGTACAAGCTTTGAAACGAGGTTACAGGCATATAGACACCGCACATGCCTACCGCAACGAAGAAAGTGTGGGAAAAGCAATCCGTGAAAGCGGAGTACCACGCGAAGAGATATGGCTGACTTCCAAACTTTGGCCAAATGAATACGGTGAGGGAAAAACGGCAAAGGCCATAGATGAAATGTTACAAAGACTCGGAGTCGATTACATCGACCTTCTGTATCTGCACCAACCTGTCGGAGACTACAAAGGTGCATGGCATGACTTGGAAAAAGCCGTATCAAAAGGTAAGGTAAGGTCAGTAGGAATCAGCAACTTCGACTATAATGACCGTGTGTTCAGCGACATCGTGGACAGCATGAAGATTAAGCCTGCCGCCATGCAGATAGAGTGCCATCCGTATGCACAGCGCAAATATTGGCAAGAAAAGCTAAAACAGCACAACATAGTGCTTGAATGCTGGTATCCGCTTGGCGGAAGGTCAAGTCATGGGGAATTACTGATGGATCCTGTCATCTGCGGCATTGCCAAAGCACATGGTAAGACAGCGGCACAAGTCATAATTCGCTGGCATATTCAGGAAGGGTTCTCCGTCATTCCGGGCATTGATAATTCCAAATATATCGACGAGAATATCCGCACACTCGACTTTACGCTTAGCGATGAGGAAATGAATGCTATCCGTGCCCTCGACAAAGAGCAGCGCTTCTTCAACATGACATATGAAGAAGCTCAACGAAGATTCGGGAATCATGGTTTGTATGACAATTAAACAACAAGTAAGATGAAACAGATTTTATTTACAATCGCACTGATGGTAAGCTCCATTCTACCAACTATGGCACAGAACGAAAATGCTACATTACAGCAACTTGCGGACCGCATGGCATTGAAAGGCTTGGTGGACACCTTCTCCAATCTTGCTGATACGAGAGATGTGGAAGCACAAGTGCTATTGTTTACGGACAGTGCCGAAGTGATATCATGTCACGGATCACAAGTGAGTTCACATCTCAAAGGAAGAAAGGAGCTTGCTAAGCGTTTCAAGGCTTTTCTTGACAGATTCGATGTCGTATACCATATCAATGGGCAACAGACAGTAAAACTTGACGGAGACAAGGCTTCCGGCATAGCTTATTGTCAAGTGGTATTGGTGCGAATGGAGAACGGACGAAAGGCAATGACTACACAAGGCGTGCGCTACGATGACGAATATGTGCGGCAAAATGGGAAGTGGCTCATCAACAAACGAACTTCACATTTTGAATGGACCAATAAACAAGAAATAGAAGAATGACATGATGGAACAGACTTACATCAGATTGAATGACGGAAATCGGATACCCCAGTTCGGACTTGGGGTGTATCAGATTGAAGGTGATGCGGCAACCCAAACTGCGTGTCTTGAAGCAATCTCGTGCGGTTATCGTCATATAGATACGGCACACGCTTACCAGAACGAATGTGGCGTAGGCGAAGCTGTGCGCGACTGTGACGTGGCTCGTGAAGATTTGTGGATAACCTCGAAATTGTGGCCAAACGAATATGGGACAGGCAAGACAGCTAAAGCCATAGACAAAATGCTCGGACGTTTTGGATTGGAGTATATCGACCTCTTGCTTTTGCACCAGCAGTTCGGAGATTACCTCGGTGCTTGGAGAGACATGGAAAAAGCCGTGGCACAAGGTAAAGTGAGAAGCATTGGCATAAGTAATTTTGAATCGGAAAGATTGGAAGAACTGATGCAGTTTGCACAAATAAAGCCGGCCGTGTTGCAGGTAGAATGCCACCCATACTACGGGCAGGGAGAACTGAAAAATAGAATCACTCCATACAGGACAGCCATTGAGTGTTGGTATCCTATTGGACACGGCGATTCCGGTCTCATCAATGAGGCGATTTTTTGCCGTCTGGCAGAGAAATATGGAAAAAGCAATGTGCAGGTCATTTTACGCTGGCACATACAGAAAGGCCACATCGTCATCCCCCGTTCTGTCAACCCGCAACATATTCGTGAGAATGTCGAGATATTCGATTTTTCACTGACAAAGGAGGAGATGCAGGAAATCGACACACTGGACAAAGGTAGACGTTTTTTCAAGATGAGCCTTGCGCAGCAGGAACGAATACTCGGTGCATGGCAACCTACAATATGACATTCATAAAAACAGAGAACAATGAAACGGATACTTTTAATTATCATCGGAATCATGACATTCATGGGAGAAAATATGATGGCGCAAACAAAAACGGAAAGCAATGTTTTGATTGCCTATTACTCCCGCCGTGGCAACAACTACCGCAACGGCGAAATTGTAAATCTCAAAGTGGGTAACACTGAAGTGGTGGCAGGTAAGATCCAGAAACTGACTAGGGGAGATACATTCTATATTGAGACAGTCAAACCTTATCCTGCCGATTATCACGAGACGACCCAAGTGGCGAAGCGTGAACTGAACGAGAACGCACGTCCTGCAATACGGGGAAAAGTGGCAAATATGCAGAACTACGATGTGATTTATTTGGGATACCCGAACTGGTGGGGCACGATGCCGATGGCTGTAATGACTTTCTTGGAATCGTATGACTTTTCAGGAAAGGTCATCATACCATTCTGCACACACGAGGGAAGCGGACTTGGAAAGAGCGTGCAGGACATCAAGAAAGCCTGTCCGAGAGCTGTCGTTAAGCAGGGAGTTGCCATACGCGGAGGCAATGTGGACAATGCAGACAAACAAATCAAAGAATGGTTAGAGAATAGGAAAACTGATAAATAAGGGAAATTATGAAGAAACTATTGTTTATGCTATGTTGTCTGCTTGGCACACTTTCCTTGGTGTCATGTAGCAGCAATGAACCGGAAGAAATTATACCGAGCAACCAAAATACAGAAAGCGGGAACAATGGGAATGACAACGGAAATCAAGACGATGGAAATGAGCCTGAGACACCACAGAATGGTAAAATTCTTATCGTCTATTTCTCCCGTGCCGGAGAGAATTGGAACGTGGGCTATGTGAATCGTGGCAACACGGCAGTCATGGGCGACTACATCAAAGAGCTGACCGGTGGCGAAGTTTTTGAGATAGAACCCGAAATCCCGTATCCGACAGACTATCAAGAGATGTTGCAAGTGTCGAACCATGAAGCGGAGACCAATGCACGTCCGGCTGTAAAGAACAAATTGGAAAATCTTGACCAATATGATGTCGTTCTCATCGGCTCTCCGATATGGCGCGGCAATCCGCCTATGATTATGCGGACGTTCTATGAAGCATATCCCGGGCTGGCAGACAAGACTCTTGTGGCATTCGGTACACACGGAGGAAGCGGAATCAGCAGTTGTCCACGTCTTATTAGGGAATATTTTCCTGATGCCGTTCAACTTGAAAGCTATGGTATTTCGGGCGAAAGAATACGTGATGCACAGTCGAAAGAGAATGTAAGGGCATGGCTGCAAAGAATTGGCATACTTTCCAATAAATAAACGGTTCTGAAAGAATTTCAAATTTTCAAAATTGACAATCATGTTACGAAAAATAAGATTGACCTGTGCCCTCGTGGTGTTCGCACTTATCACGGGGCTGTTCCTCGATTTCACGGGGACGCTACATGCTTGGTTGGGCTGGCTCGCCAAGATACAGTTTCTGCCCGCCTTGCTGGCACTGAACGTGGGAGTGGTGCTACTGCTTGTCGCGCTGACACTGGTGTGCGGACGTATCTATTGCTCCGTCATCTGTCCGTTGGGCGTTTTCCAAGATGTAATTTCATGGCTGAGCGGGCGACGCAAGAAAAAGCGCTACCGCTTCTCCTACTCGCCCGAAGTGAAATGGCTGCGCTATGGGGTATTCACCCTTTTTGTGATCGCATTGATAGCGGGCATCGGCTCTTTGGTGGCATTGCTCGCCCCCTATAGTTCATACGGACGCATCGCACAAAACCTGTTCCAACCGGTATATATCTGGGGCAACAACCTGCTGGCCTACTTGGCCGAACGTGCCGACAGCTATGCCTTCTACGAAAGGGATGTGTGGCTGCGCAGCCTGCCGACGTTCATCATCGCCGCAGCCACCTTCGTCGCGCTAGGCGTCTTGGCTTGGAGAGGTGGACGGACATATTGCAATACCATTTGTCCTGTAGGAACTGTATTGGGATTCATATCCCGGTTCTCGTTGCTCCACCCGGTAGTGAATCCGGGAAAATGCAAGAACTGCAGTCTATGCTCACGCAAGTGCAAGTCAGCTTGCATCGATTACAAAAACCACAAGATTGACTATAGCCGTTGCGTGGCGTGCATGGATTGTATTGATACCTGTAAACACGATGCGATTCATCTGCAATGGAGGTGGAAGAACATGAATCAGCCAAAAGAAAACAAGCCCGTGAAAACTGATGCCGCAAAGCCGATCGATACCGCACGCCGGACATTCCTTATCGGGGCGGCTGTTGCCACGACATCGGCTGCATTGGCACAGGAAAAGAAGAAAGTAGATGGTGGATTAGCTGTCATTGAAGACAAAATCGCTCCGAGACGAACTACGCCAATAACACCTCCCGGTTCGCTTTCTGCAGAGAATATGGCACGGCATTGCACTGCATGTCAGCTTTGCGTGGCGGAGTGTCCCAACAACGTGCTCCGCCCGTCAACTGACTTGATGAAACTGATGCAACCTACCATGTCGTACGAACGGGGCTATTGCCGCCCGGAATGTACAAGATGCAGCGAGGTTTGTCCGGCCAGTGCCATCAGACCGATCACACGTGCGGATAAATCGGCAACGCAAATAGGCCATGCCGTTTGGGTGAAGAAGAATTGCATTCCACTGACCGATGGTGTGGAATGCGGCAATTGTGCCCGCCATTGTCCCATGAGTGCCATTACGATGGTGCCGTCTGATGCTTCAGATTCCAATTCTCTCAAAATCCCGGCGGTTAACACGGAACGTTGTATTGGCTGTGGAGCGTGTGAAAACCTGTGTCCGGCACGTCCGTTCAGTGCTATCTATGTAGAAGGGCATGAAATGCACCATATTGTCTAATCAAAAATGAACAAACAATGGCTAAAAAGATAAACAGAAGAGACTTCTTAAAAGTGCTGGGAGGAAGCACAGCAACGGCTTCGACATTGCTGGCCGCCTGCAAAAACAGCAACAGCGATGCAGCATCAGGCGGACAAGAACCGCCAAAAGGGAAAATGACCTACCGAACCAATCCGAAAACGGGAGACAAGGTGTCCATACTCGGTTATGGCATGATGCGTCTGCCGGTGGAAGGCGGTGGCACCGAACGTGACCATCCTGATGCAGATATAGACCAAGAGATGGTGAACCGACAGATAGATTATGCATTAGAGCATGGACTGAATTATATAGATACGTCTCCAGCCTATTGCAAGGGGCGTTCGGAACATGCCACTGGGATAGCCTTGCACCGTCACAAGCGTTCGGAATATTTCATCGCCACGAAACTCTCCAATTTCGCACCCGCCACGTGGAGCCGCGAAGCATCCATCGAGATGTTCGAGAACTCGCTTCGTGAGTTGCAGGTGGACTATGTGGACTACCTCTTGTTGCATGCCATCGGGATGGGCGAACATGGCATGGAAGATTTCTTCCATCGTTACATCGAAAACGGCATACTTGACTGGCTGGTGGAACAGCGTGAGAAGGGACGCATCCGTAATCTTGGTTTCTCCTATCATGGTGACATAAAGGTGTTCGACCTTGCCCTGCAATGGCACGACGAAGGTCGCTACCACTGGGACTTCGCCCAAATAGAGATGAACTACTTGGACTGGCACTATGCCGACGAGATAAACGAGCGCAATACGGATGCTGTCTATCTGTATGGGGAACTCCACAAACGGAACATTCCTGTAACTATCATGGAGCCTTTGCTCGGAGGACGCCTTGCCAATGTCCCGGACAATATCGTTGCCAAGATGAAACAACGCGAGCCGGAGAGCAGCGTGGCAAGTTGGGCCTTTCGGTTTGCAGGAACACCGGAAGGTGTGCTGACGGTGCTTAGTGGGATGACCTACATGGAGAATCTCAGGGAGAATCTCTGTACCTTTTCTCCCTTGCGTCCAATCAATGAAGAGGAGAACGCCTTCCTGATGGAGATTGCAGACGACATCTACAATCTGAAAACCATCCCATGCAACGAATGCAATTACTGTATGCCCTGCCCATACGGAATCAACATCCCGGCAGTATTCTCTCATTACAATAAATGTATAAAGGAAGGGAATATGCCCAATAAAGGTAGCCAAGACCCGGATTATCAACGTGCACGGCATGCATTCCTCATCGGGTACGACCGAGATGTACCTCGATTACGTCAATCGAACCACTGTATCGGTTGTGGTCAATGCATACCACATTGCCCGCAACGCATACAGATTCCGCAGGAGATGCACAAGATAGACCGGTTTGTGGAACAGTTGAAACAAGGGACACTATAAAAGCCAACGATGAAAGATCTGACAGATATTCTGCACGACGGCGGACATTCGCTTGTCGTTGCCAATGGAGATATTCGCACGTTTGACGGCAGAGGAGTCTCTGCCCTTTACCAGTTGTTGGAGAACGATTCTGGATTCCTGAATGGTGCTTCGGTTGCGGACAAGGTGGTAGGTAAGGCTGCTGCGTCAATGATGGTTTTGGCAAAGGTCAAAGAGGTGTATGCGGACGTTGTCTGCCAACCCGCCCTTGCCCTGTTAGAAAGCAACCGAGTCCGGGTAACATACGGAAATATCGTTCCATACATCATCAACCGGACAGGTACGGATTTGTGTCCGCTTGAGACACGTTGTCTGTCATGCATGACATTGCAAGAATGCTTTGTGCAGATCCGTGCTTTTATGGAAGAGATGAAAACAAAATGACAGAAAGAAATGATAAAGAGACAAATCACAACAGCTATTTTATTCTTGGGAATACTTCCGTATATGGGGCAGGCACAAGAAACGGGGAGTGCACAAGATACACTTGCCCCAAAGACATATTATTGCTGATGCCTACCAGTCGCTACTGGCCGACAAGGTAGAGGTGCTGCGCGGTCCGGCTTCCGTACTTTACGGTTCGAATGCGATGGGCGGAGTCATCAACATTGTCACTCGGCAGATGCACGAGGACGGAATAAAGACCAACCTGCACACCGGTTACGGTTCGTATAACACGATGGAGACGGAACTGACCAACCGCATCCGCAAAGGACGTTTCTCCAGCATCATCAGCGGCTCATATAACCGCACGGACGGGCACCGCGACAATATGCCCTTCGAGCAATTCGGCGGATACGCTAAATTAGGCTACGATTTGACCCGTAATTGGAATACCTACGCCGATGTGAACGTGACGCACTTCAACGCCACTTATCCAGGTCCGGTATCGGCTCCCTTATTGGAGGGCGACCAGCGCATCACCCGTGGTGTTACCTCTTTCGCCTTGGAAAACCATTACGACAAGACCTCTGGCGCATTGAGTTTCTTCTACAACTGGGGCGACCACTGGATTAACGATGGTTACACGCCGAGCAAGGGCGAAAGTCCGCAAGACGGACGTTTCAATTCACAAGACGATATGATGGGCATGTCGCTCTATCAAAGTGCGCAGTTCTTCCGTGGTAACCGCATCACGCTGGGTTTCGACTGGTTCCGCTACGGTGGTGAAGCTTGGACGGAGTATGTGAAAGGCGACCGTGCTGGTACGCGCAATGACCTCGTGGACAAGCATGAGAACGAGGTGGCAGGCTACGCGGACTTCCGTCAGGATATAGGTGCATGGCTGACTTTCAATGCAGGACTGCGCATAGACCATCATTCGCGTGTAGGTACTGAGTGGGTGCCGCAGGCAGGACTTGCTTTCCATCTGCCTTACGATATGGAACTGAAGGCATCGGCAAGGAAAGGTTTCCGCTATCCCATCTTGCGAGAAATGTATATGTTCCCGCCTCAGAATCCCGACTTGAAACCAGAGTCGATGTGGAACTATGAACTGGCTTTCTCGCAAAGACTGTTAGGTGGTCGTCTGTCATACGGCGTTAACATTTTCTATATTGACGGCAAGAACTTGATTATGACTCTGCCTAACCCTAACGGCAGCGGAATGCTTAACCAAAACTCCGGCAAAATAGACAATTCGGGCGTGGAGTTGCAAGCAGTCTACCGCATCAACCGTCTTTGGTCCGTTGATGCCAATTACAGCTTCCTGCACATGGATGCCCCCGTCGTTGCCGCACCTGAACATAAACTCTATGCTGGTGCAGCATTCTCCAGTGGACGTTGGAGCGTATCGACCGGACTCCAATACATTGCCGGGCTTTACACGGCTGTCAATCCCGACACAACGGAAGACTTCCTGCTTTGGAACGTGCGTGCCTCGTTCTGCGTCGCCAAATGGCTCGATATCTGGGTACGTGGCGAGAACTTGCTGGCACAAAAATATGAGATCAATGCCGGATACCCGATGCCACGTGCAACGGTAATGGGCGGATTCAACATTAACTTCTAAATCATATCAATATGCAAACAACGACTGTTAAACTTTACACATGGAACTATGCAGAAGCCAGAACTTACCTGGCATCCCTGCTGTTTGTATTGGGCAATATCGTCTTGCCCCAACTTTTCCATCTTGTTCCACAAGGTGGCATGACTTGGCTGCCTATATACTTCTTCACCTTAGTTGGATCCTACAAATGCGGATGGCGTGTAGGTTTGCTCACCGCCATACTGTCTCCGTTGGTAAACTCAGCCTTCTTCGGCATGCCTCCTGCGGCAGCCCTACCTGCTATCTTGTTAAAATCAACGCTGATGGCTATCATCGGAGGATACGTCGCATCACGTTTCCACAAGGCTACCATCCTGTTGCTCACTGTTGTAGTATTGTCCTATCAGGTTATTGGTACGCTTGGCGAGTGGGCGATGAAAGGCGATTTTTGGCTTGCCGTACAAGACTTCAGAATAGGCATACCCGGCATGTTGCTGCAAGTGTTCGGCGGATGGATATTTATTAACCGCTTAATACGCAAATAGATATGACACATTTATTATTTATCGGCGGTTTGGGTATGCAGGAAGTGCTACTTATCGCATTGGTCGTGTTGCTGTTTTTCGGAGGCAAAAAGATTCCCGAGTTAATGAAAGGTCTCGGTAAAGGGGTACGCTCGTTCAAGGACGGAATGAACAACATCGAAAGCGACATTGATCAGGCAGACAAGGGAACAGAAACCGGATCAACAAAAGAAAAACAATAACAAATGGCAGATAAAACGAACGCACAATCCTTTTGGGTACACCTCGACGTGCTACGGACGGCAATAATCAAGAGTGTCGCCGTAGCCGTCGTGTGCGGCATAGTAGCTTTCTTTTTCAAGGAACAGCTTTTCGCCATTGTCCTTGCGCCTAAGGATGACAGTTTTATCACATATGCACTGCTTAATCATGTGGCGGAATTTACAGGTGGAGAAAGCGGAAAATTCTCCGTTCAGCTCATCAATACGGGACTGGCTCAACAGTTTGTCATCCACATGAAGACGGCCTTGTGTGTCGGAGTGTTGTGTGCGTCACCGTATATCATGTATCAACTATTCTGTTTTGTCTCCCCTGCGCTCTATACAAATGAAAGGAAGTATGTACGGCGAGTGCTCGGAGGCGGCTACCTGATGTTCACATTAGGGGTGGTGGTCAGCTATCTGTTGATTTTCCCATTGACATTCCGATTCTTAGGCACTTATCAGGTAAGCGGTGAGGTGAGCAATCTTATAACTCTTGATTCCTATATCTCAACACTTGTGACGATGTGCCTCGCGATGGGTATAGTGTTTGAGATACCAGTGCTCTCATGGCTATTCGCCAAATTAGGCTTCATATCCGCCGGATTCATGCGCAAATACCGAAAACACGCCTTCGTGATTATTCTTGTAGTGGCCGCTATTATCACGCCGACTTCAGACGTATTCACGCTCTTACTCGTGGCGTTGCCGATGTGGTTATTGTATGAGGTAAGTATTCTTATCGTAAAACATTCAAAGGTTAATGAAACTATTATTGCACCATAAGATAATATTCAGTTTTTTCTTTTTGATGGCGATTATATGCAGTATGGTCGCTGTCTTATTACATGAGCGCAATCGTGTAATGGCGATAGAAGGCGATATGCAAGCCATCCACAAGGTACAACGCAATGGCAACACCATCCACCGCCATATTACCATCCTTGCGACCTACGGTGAAACCGCCCTTGCTTGGGAGGATGAAGATTTCGAGGACTACCATTTGCTCCGTCTGCGGGTTGATACCATGCTGCAAACCATGCAGAGCGGCAGCGAGGAATTTGTCAGTCGGGCGCAAATAGACACGCTCCGCCATCTGCTGGCAAACAAGGAAGAACACCTACGCCAAATCATGCTGCTGTTCCGTGAGCAGGATAACCCGGATAGTCTGCTGCTTACCCGGTTGCCGGAAGAAGCCAAGGCCAAAACCGTAACCCGCAAGAAAAAGGGTGTTGCCGGATTTTTCGGTGCGAAAGAAACGGTGCAAGTAACGCCTTCCGCCTCCGCCACACTTCACGCATTGAACAAGAAACTACAATCCATGCAGGAAGAACGGCAGGAAACCATCAACACCTATGCTGATAGTCTGCGCCGTCACAACAAGGCACTCAATCGCAAACTGCGCAACCTGATAGCCACAATGGATGGGCAGACCGAACGTATACTAACTGAAAAGGAACTGCGTCTTGAAGCCTCCTATGACCGTTCGATGCACATCATCACTTGGCTGGTTATCTCCGCCATCGTGCTGCTCGTCATCTCGTATCTGATTATACAGCGGGATATAAAGGCAAAAGACAAAGGTCGGAAACGGCTGGAAGATACAATAGAGGAGAATACCGCACTGCTGGAAATGCGCAAGAACATCATCCTGACCATGTCACACGACATCCGCGCCCCTTTGAACATTATCAGCGGCAACGCCGAACTGGCGATGGACACACGGGAAAGGAAGCGGCGGAACATTTACCTGGACAATATCGGAATCGTATGCCGCCATGTGGTGCACCTGCTCAACAATTTGCTGGACGTGTACCGGCTGAACGAGGCGAAAGAGATACGAAACGATGTACCGTTCAACCTGTACGAGCTTCTGGAGCGTACCGCTTCGGGATTTTCCCACGTGGTCAACAACAAGGGCATTCTTTTCGACTGCGATTTCAAGGATACGGAAGTCAGGCTCTACGGCGATGCGGACCGCATAGAACAGATTATTGACAACCTGCTTACGAATGCCGTCAAGTTCACGGAATCCGGTACCATCGGTTTCAATGCCCGCTATCACAAAGGGGAATTGGTACTGGAGATAAAAGATACCGGCATCGGCATGACAGAAGAAACGCTCTCACGCATCTTCCGCCCGTTTGAGCGTCGGACTTCTGCCACCAATGCCGACGGTTACGGATTGGGGTTGCCCATCACGCAGGGGCTTGTTAACCTGCTCGATGGAACAATCGAAGTGACAAGTTCCATCGACCGGGGAAGCACGTTCCGTGTAACCCTTCCATTACCTGAAACGGACGAGCCTTTAGTGGGCGAGAACCGGATACTGCCGTGTCCCGGAGATCTGCCCCATAATGTGCTTGTCATTGATGATGATGGCATGTTGAGGGATGTAATCAAGGAGATGCTGGAACGCAACGGCATGTCCTGCACGGTATGTTCCACTGCCAAAGAGGTGGTCAGGGCTATGCGCTCCCAAAATTACGACCTGCTGTTATCTGATATCCGGATGCCCGACACCAACGGCTTCGAACTGTTGACCCTGCTGCGCAGTTCGAACATCGGCAACTCACGCACGATACCCGTTGTCGCCATGACCGCACGCGGCGACAAGGAAAAAGACGCTTTCCTTGATGCCGGATTTACAGCCTGTATCTACAAGCCGTTCTCGTCTTCGGAGTTGCTCGGCCTGCTTTCGACTGTAAAGAAGTGCCGGAAGGATGATGGTAAAGGATTTGATTTCAGTGCGATGCTCTCAGAAGTCAGCGACAAGGCCGGACTGTTACGTTCCTTCATCATCCAGTCTGAAAAGGATATGGAGGAACTATCATCAGGGATGAATAACAATGACCGGCATAAGTTACGCGAGACCGTCCACCGTATGCTTCCGATGTGGGAACTGTTGCAGATGGAAGATGCCTTGTCCGCCTATCGTACCCTGCTGAAAGACGACACTGCAACCGATGATGCTGTACTGGAGCACACACGGCAGATAATGGAATGTACCGCCAAGCTCATAGCGGAAGCGGAGAATGAAATAAAAAGACAGACAAATGAAAAGGAAAATACTGATAGTTGAAGACAATGTCGGCTTGTCGCAGATGCAGAAAGACTGGTTTGCACAGGCAGGTTATGAGGCGGTGACGGCCATGAACGAGCCGATAGCCCGTTCGCTGATACGCAAGACGCAGTTCGACCTGATACTCTCGGATGTGCGCCTGCCGGAAGGTGACGGCATCTCCCTGCTGGAATGGCTCCGCAAGGAAAAGAAGAAAATCCCATTCATCATTACGACCGAATATGTATCAGTCCCGGATGTGGTTCGCACCATCAAATTGGGTGCGATAGACTACCTGCCAAAGCCGGTACGCAAGGAGCATCTGTTGGAACTGACAGAGGATGTATTCCAGCCGATGGTTATCGTACGG
>UMFA01002453.1_pt1 | contig 17578 bp, 10 predicted proteins | sample 1964891 | NCBI WGS metagenome assembly UMFA01 (sample SAMEA4836034, study PRJEB28245) | human gut metagenome | biome: gut microbiome; material: fecal sample | place: Denmark | collected 2008
CTTGCCCTTGCGCACACGGGTACGTTCCTTTTCCTTCAAGTCCGCTACTTCCTGACCGAGCAGCTTGTAACTGCCCTCCGTAGGATTGTCCAGCAGCCCGAGGATGTTCAGCAAGGTGGACTTGCCGCAACCGGACGGCCCCATAATGGCTACAAACTCTCCCTCCTTTACATCGAGGTTTACGTGATTCAATGCTACCGTCTCTACTTCCGAAGTACGGAATACTTTGCTGATGTTGTTAATCTCAATCATGATATTTAATGTTTTAATATTGTTTTATTCGCTCTTAATACTATTCACCGGATTCTCGTTCGCTATCCGCCAGGACTTCCAAAGTACGCAGGCTACGATAATCACCAAATTGACCATCACTACCAGTACGTATACTGCCCAACTGATGGGAATACGCTCCGCAAACTGTTCCATCCACATTCCGTTGACATACCATGCCAATACCGTACCGATGACAACTGCCGGAGCCGCCACCACAAGTATATCCCTCGACAGCATTTCCAAGATACCGGAAGCCTCTGCCCCGTTCACTTTACGGATGGCAATCTCCTTACTGCGGCGGCGCACCTCGTCGGTGGTATACCCAATCAGCCCCATCAGCATGATGAAGAACATGGTCACTGCCGCCATCAAAGTGGCATTGCGGAATACACGGACAGAATTATAGCTGTTCTCTATCCTTTTCTCATAACCGGTAAAGTCAATGGTCTGGTCATGGAAAGCCTCGGCTACATCGTGGTTCAACTTCTGCAGATTTTCGGTAAAGGGTTCTTTCAAACGAACATGTACCGTTCCATAAAAATTCTTGTTCCCACGGGCTATGAAAGGCATCTTCTTGGTTCTGAAACTCTCTATCTGGAAATCCTTCAACTGCCCTACGACCTTGAATGTATTCCCTTCGGTATATACCGTACGGCCCACGACGTCGTCTCCCCAACGCATCATCTCGGCAAAGGTCTCGTTCACCACGACTTCCTCTTTATCGCGCGCCATACGTCCCGTCTTCATAGTCATGCCCATCAAAGCAGGAAAGTCCTCGCGCATGAAATAAGAAGAACGGCAAGAGAAAAGTGCCTGCCCGCTCTCACTATGAATCATCGAACCGCTATATCCGCTAATGGGCGTACTGTTGGCGCTGGACACCGCTTCCACGTAGGGCAATCCCTTGAAGAACTGATAAGCCGCGTCACGCGTCGCTTCATTATCCCAGTAGGCATTGCCTATGGCTATCTGCTTGGGATTATACCCCATATCCTTTTTCAGTACATACTGATATTGCGACATCACCACACACATCAATCCACTGATGAATGCCACGCCTGCAAACTGGACAAACAGCAACGGACGCTTCCACCCCTTTTTCCCCTCGGTATAGCGGCGGAATACCTGCGACACGGGAATACGCGCAAAGAGCCGGCCCGGCAACACGCCTCCCACTATAAACAGCAGAAGCACTACCGACAACGGTACCCAGATACGCTCCGGAGCCAACAAGGTGGAGAGCTTTACAACGACCGTGTCTTCCACAAAATCGCGGAAGTTGAGCATTATCAACGCCATCAGCAGCAATGCCGCCACAATGATGATACCCGTTTCCAGCAAAAACATGCTGAAAACCGTGCCACCGCTCGCACCGCTGCATTTATGTACGCCTACCGACTTGGCGCGGTAGCTCAAAGAAGAAATGGAAATCAGCACATAGTTCAACGCCGCAATGAAAAGAATGGCAAAACCAAGAATGCTCATGATGACACGCATCCGCTGCACATCATCATAATTGCGGTATGTATCACGGATGGGCTGCACAAAAGCCGTGTAGCCGTACTCTTTCTTATCTTCTGCCGGGCGATATTTGTCTATCATGGCATCAATACGCGCATTGACAACAGATTTGTCGGCACCGGGACGAAAACGGATAAACTCTACCCAACTGTCTCCCCCGCTCCACGAGTAGTTATTCCAGTTGCGGCTCCACAAGGTAGGCATCGAGATAACCGCTTCCGGATTGATTGTGGCGTTCTCAGGCAAATTGGCATAGATTCCCTTCACCGTCAGGTCAAACTGATGGTCATAATTAAGCGTTTTCCCTATGGGATTCTCCTCACCGAACACTTTCCTTGCAAAGCGTTCACTCAAGAAAATAATATCCTTCTGCACCAAGTCCTTTTCGGGATTGCCGTTCAGGACGTCGATGCCCATAGTACGGAAGAACAGCGAATCGGCTGCAATCTTCCTGTCATCAAGACGCACGCTTCCATTGTAAAGAGGAGCAGATACCATAGACGTGCTCAAACTTACTGCCGACTCCACCTCTTTGGGGAAGTTCTCCAAAATGGCCCCTGCCACGGGACCGCAATTCCACTCCTGAGGCTCAAACTTCTCTCCTTTCACCGAGAATATCGACCATACCTGATACAAGTTATCATAATCCTTGAAGCAAGTGTCAAAACTCTGTTCATATGCCACGCGGGAGAAAAGCAGAATACTCATCGTCAATCCCAATCCCAAAGAAATGACCTTGATGATATTCGAACCACGTCCCCGCAGCAAAGTCTGAATTACATAATAGATTTGTTTCATTCCGTTTATCGTTTATTAGATATATTTTCTTGCTTTCTATATTGCAGAAAGCGTGCCAAAGAATGCACAAACCTGATTATCAGCATACATCTCATAATTAAAGAAGAAAAAAGTGTCTAATTTTTAGACACTCCCGTCTAAAAATTAGACAGAGGCCGAATCTCTGTTCAGCCTCATAGAACAAAAAAAAAGGAAATTAGAAAAGAATCCATAAGAATGAAAACTTTACCTTTGTACACCGTTTTCTATAGATAGAGTATAAACGTAATATGAAGCACCTGCACATGAAATTCCCCAAACTCTTATATCCTTCATTCCTATGCCTGCTCATGGCCGGCTGCGACATGATAGATTATCACCCTTACGATGTACACATCAGCGGTGAAACCGATGTCAATGCCCACAACATTGCCCAAATAGAGCAGAACTGCCAAAACAAGACAACAATCCGGTTCGTAACAATGGGTGACTCCCAGCGCTGGTATGACGAGACCGACGACTTTGTAAGCCACCTCAACAAGCGGAACGACATAGATTTCGTCATTCATGGCGGAGACGTCAGTGACTTCGGTGTAACAAACGAGTTCCTTTGGCAACGGGACATTATGAACAAACTCAAGATACCCTATGTGGTACTTCTCGGCAACCACGACTGCCTGGGCACGGGCGAAGAGACTTATCGCGTAATATTCGGAGACCCCAATTTCTCCTTCATTGCAGGACGGGTAAAGTTTGTCTGCCTGAATACCAACGCCATCGAATTTGACTACTCCCGCCCCATTCCCGACTTTGAATTTCTTGCCGCACAGATAAGCGACCGTGAAGAGGAATTCGATAAAACCGTTGTGTCCATGCACATACGCCCGTTCTGCAACGAATTCAACAATAATGTGGCACACGTATTCCAACGTTACATCAAGGAATTTCCCGGACTGCAGTTCTGTACATCCGCACACGAACACCATCGCTTTGAGAAAGACCTCTTTGAAGACGGGATAATGTATTACATGAGCGACTGCATGAAGAACCGCAATTACTATATATTCACCATAACTCCCGACGGATATGAACGCGAAGTGGCATATTATTAATCACCTGGCATGTGCCGTCGTCTTCTTGTCAGTATGCTCTTTTTCTGCTTTTTCACAAGAGAGAGATACCATCTTCATCATAGAACACGATACTGTATGGATGGACCCGCAACCGGATGCCGTCATTGAAAGCCGAACCAGGGAGAACCGTTATGACCGCCGCGTACACCGCTACCGCAGGCATTGGGAGGCCTTGATTCCGACGCACACCAAAATTCAGTTTGCCGGCAATATGGGGTTGCTGTCATTCGGTACCGGATGGGATTACGGCGGAAGAAACCAATGGGAAACAGACGTATTCTTCGGAGTATTGCCCAAATATGACTCCAAACGTACCAAGCTGACATTCACCGTCAAGCAGAACTACCTTCCCTGGAGCCTGCAAATAAAACAAAGCCGTTTTTCTGTAGAACCACTGGCTTGCGGCATGTATCTGAACACGGTATTCGGCGATGAATTCTGGGTCAATGAGCCGGAACGCTACCCTAAAGGATATTATGGTTTCTCCTCCAAGGTACGCATCCATGTATTCTTAGGACAGCGCATCACTTACGACATCGACCCGCAACGACGGTTCACGGCCAAGGAAATCACTTTCTTCTATGAAATAAGTACATGTGACCTATATGTAGTCAGCGCTTTCACCAACAAATATCTGAAACCCAAGGATTATCTGAGCTTGTCGTTTGGCATCAAACTGCAACTGCTATAAGTTCTTTTTTCAGTACCGCCATGAACTCTTACTAAAGTTGCTGCCAACTAATTTCTGTTTTACTTAAATCTATTCGTCCCACAATCGTTATATTATCGTCCGACAGTTGTTGAATTATCGTCCGACAGCTGTCGGACGATAATTCAACAACTGTCGGACGATTAATTCTTAGTAAGCAAAAATATAAAATAAAGCGGCATAAGGATTTGCTAAATGAGAAGGAGAATCTTAATACTTTGAAAACTGAGAGATTTACCGAATATAATGCAGATAAATCATTAACTTTGCCTGCAGAAAACAGAAATAGTTTATGGCAAAAAAAAATGGAAACATCCTGATTGTCGATGATAACCGAGGCGTACTTACCGCCTTGCAGCTTTTGTTGAAGCCATATTTTGAAGGGATAATCACACTTCCCTCTCCCGTAACCCTGCCCAGCGTATTGCGGGAAAAGTCATGGCAAGTGGTTCTTCTTGACATGAACTTCACCTCGGGCATCAACACCGGCAACGAGGGACTATACTGGCTCCATGAAATAAAGAAGCTATGTCCCACCCTGCCCGTAGTGCTGTTTACCGCTTATGCCGACATTGACCTTGCCGTACGGGGAATCAAGGAAGGAGCCACAGACTTCGTCGTGAAACCCTGGAACAATCAGAAACTGGTGGAAACCTTACTGAATGCCGTATCAGCTTCTAAAACAAAATCTCCGGCCAACGGCCCAAATGCCAGACGTACGGCAGAAAACAACCACCCGCTTGCGGATATCCGCAACATGTATTGGGGAAACAGCTCCGCCATGCAGCAACTTCGCCTCTTGGTGGAAAAAGTGGCCTCTACCGATGCCAATATTCTTATTACGGGCGAGAACGGCACCGGTAAAGAGATGCTGGCACGCGAAATCCACTCCCTTTCACCGCGCAACCGGCAGGACATGGTAAGTGTGGATATGGGTGCAGTCACCGAAAGCCTTTTCGAAAGCGAACTGTTCGGCCACGTGAAAGGCTCTTTCACCGATGCCCATGCCGACCGTGCCGGCAAGTTCGAAGCAGCCAGCCACAGCACCCTCTTTCTCGATGAAATAGGCAATCTCCCCTACCATCTGCAAGCCAAACTGCTGACCGCCATCCAACGCCGCAGCATTGTCCGTGTAGGCAGCAACACTCCCATTCCCGTAGACATACGGCTGATTTGCGCTACAAACCGCAATCTGCCCGAGATGGTGGCAAAAGGCGAATTTCGCGAGGACCTGCTATACCGCATCAACACGATACATCTTGAGATACCCTCGTTGCGCGAGCGGCCCGAAGACATCATCCCCCTTGCAGAACTTTTCATCGCCCGCTTCTGCAAGCAATATGACAAGCCCCCCGTCAAGCTGACGGACGGCGCCTGCGAGAAGCTTACGCTCCACCCCTGGTACGGCAATATCCGCGAACTGGAACATGCCATCGAAAAAGCCATTATCATCTGTGACAACGAAACCCTTCCTGCAGAACTGTTCCAGCTGGCACGGCGAACCGGCACTCCCGAAGCAACCGCATCCACGCTCGAAGAAATGGAAATGCAGATGATACGGAAGACGCTCGACAAATGCAGCGGAAATCTCTCTGCCGTCGCCGCACAGCTGGGTATCACCCGCCAGACGTTGTACAACAAAATGAAGAAGTATGGCCTTTAATTATTCATTCCGCGTTGCCGTCAGTCTGGCAGTAGCACTCCTTGCAGGGGTGATGTGGACTGTAGACGTATTTTGGGGCGCGTTCTGCACTGCGCTGCTTCCCATAGCCCTGTACTGGCAGCAAAGGCTATACCGCCATCATGTGCGGAAGGTGCTTTTCATGCTCGACGCCATCGAAAACAACGACAATGCCATCCACTTCTCCGAAACGGAAAACACTGCCGACGCACGCCTCGTGAACCGTGCATTGAACCGGGTTGCCCATATACTTTATAATGTGAAAAGTGAAACAGCCCAGCAAGAAAAGTACTACGAACTCATTCTGGACTGCGTGAATACCGGTATCCTTGTCCTGAACGACAATGGTGCCGTATATCAAAAAAACAGTGAAGCCCTCCGTTTGCTGGGCCTCAATGTCTTTACCCACGTCAGCCAGCTGAACCGCGTGGATCCGCGTCTTTCGTCCCTTCTTGCCAATTGCCGCCCGGGAGACAAATTGCAAATGCCTTTCAACAACGAACGAGGCACTGTAAACATGTCTGTCCGCGTCAGCGACATTACAGTCCGTAAAGAGCATCTTCGCATCCTCGCCCTGAACGACATCAACAACGAGCTGGATGAAAAGGAAATAGATTCCTGGATTAGGCTTACCCGCGTACTGACGCACGAAATAATGAACGCCGTCACTCCCATAACCTCCCTGAGCGATACACTGCTGGGACTGACCGAGGCACAAGCCTCCAAAGAAGAAATCAGAAACGGCCTGCAGACTATCAGCAGTACAGGCAAGGGCCTGCTCTCTTTTGTGGAATCATACCGGAAATTCACCCGTATTCCCACCCCCGAACCATCCTTGTTCTACGTAAAAAGCTTTATCGAGCGGATGGTCGAACTCGCCCTTCACCAGCACCCCGATGTCCGGGTCACCTTTCATACGGACATCGCGCCAAGCGACCTTATTCTATATGCCGATGAAAACCTGGTATCACAAGTGGTCATCAACCTACTGAAAAATGCCATACAAGCCATCGAATCGGATATAAATACAGATAAAGAAGGACATATCAACATACGTGCCTACTGCAACGAAGCGGAAGCCATACTGATAGAAATTTCCAACAACGGACCTGCCATTCCCAATGACATTGCCGAACACATATTTATCCCCTTCTTTACGACCAAAGAGGGCGGAAGCGGTATTGGATTGAGTATTTCCCGGCAAATAATGAGGCTTTCCGGCGGAAATTTATCCTTATTGCCTGGTAAAGAAACCACCTTTATTTTAAAATTCAATTGAACTATTTTAGATTTGTATTTGTTAAACACATTGCATATCTTTGTACTATTAGACATAAGAAACATCACATTTCAAACTATATAGCATAGAATTTATGATATTTACAGCAGGAAACATACTACTTATAGGTTCCATATTACTTTTCGTCAGCATCATTGTCGGCAAGACCGGCTACCGTTTCGGAGTACCTGCGTTATTGCTTTTTCTTGTCGTCGGTATGCTGTTCGGCAGTGACGGATTGGGATTGCAGTTCCACAACGCCAAGGAAGCACAGTTCATCGGCATGGTTGCACTCAGCATCATTCTGTTCTCCGGTGGCATGGACACCAAGTTTACGGAGATAAAGCCCATATTGACTCCCGGCATTGTTTTGTCAACTGCAGGAGTGCTGCTCACGGCCCTCTTTACCGGATTATTTATCTGGTGGCTGTCCGGCATGAGCTGGACCAACATCCACCTGCCGTTGATAACCTCCCTTTTGCTTGCATCCACCATGTCATCTACCGACTCAGCCTCTGTATTCGCCATTCTGCGTTCACAAAAAATGAACCTGAAGCATAATCTGCGCCCCATGCTGGAATTGGAAAGCGGTAGTAACGACCCGATGGCATATATGCTGACAATCGTGCTGATTCAATTCATCCAGTCCTCCGGAATGGGAGTTCCCCAGATATTGGGCTCTTTTGCCATACAGTTCATTGTCGGTGCCGCAACCGGTTATTTCCTCGGAAAGCTGGCCATCCTTATGCTGAACCGGCTGAATATAGACAACCAGGCACTCTATCCTATCCTGTTGCTGTCCTTTGTATTCTTCACCTTCTCCATCACCGACCTGCTGAAAGGCAACGGTTACCTGGCCGTGTATATCGCCGGAATGATGGTAGGCAATAACAAAATCATGCACCGGAAAGAGATTTATACTTTTATGGACGGACTGACCTGGCTTTTCCAAATCATCATGTTCCTCTGCCTCGGTCTGCTTGTCAACCCCCATGAGATGCTGGAAGTTGCAGTCGTGGCATTGCTCATCGGCGTCTTCATGATTGTCGTGGGACGTCCTCTCAGTGTTTTTCTCTGCCTGCTGCCTTTTGGCAAGAGAATCACCCTCAAGTCACGGCTATTCGTATCGTGGGTAGGATTACGTGGCGCAGTACCCATTATCTTTGCCACCTATCCCGTGGTGGCTAATGTGCCCGGCGCCCATGTCATCTTCAACATCGTATTTTTCATAACCATCGTCTCACTGGTCATCCAGGGTACCACAGTCTCCTGGGTAGCCCGGCTGCTTGGCCTCTCCACCCCGCTGGAAAAGACCGGAAATGATTTCGGAGTTGAGCTGCCCGAAGAGATTGACTCCAACCTGCACGACATGACCATTACACAAGAAATGCTGGAGCAGGCAGACACCCTGAAAGACATGAACCTGCCCAAAGGCACACTGGTGATGATTGTAAAACGTGGCGATGAGTACCTCATTCCGAACGGGACATTAAAACTTCATGCCGGTGACAAGCTGCTTCTTATTTCGGAAAATAGCAAGGAATAAGAATTACAGATAAGTTTCTATCCGTTCCAGGGCAAGAAAAAAGTGGAAACTATTTGCTTTGCATCACTATAAGACCTATCTTTGCGCAGTTTTAACTAAAGTGTGCAACAGCTGAATGGAACAAGAACAAGGGTTCATCGATTATATAGAACAAAGCATTATTAAAAACTGGGATCGCAACGCCCTGACAGACTACAAAGGAATTACACTGCAATACAAAGATGTAGCACGGAAAATAGCCAAATTCCATATCGTATTGGAAAGCGCCGGCATCAGGCCCGGTGACAAGATTGCCGTTTGCGGACGTAACAGTGCACATTGGGCAGTCGCTTTTCTGGCGACGGTTACCTATGGAGCTGTCATCGTTCCCATTCTGCATGAGTTCAAGGCCGACAATATCCACAACATCGTCAACCATTCCGAAGCCAAGCTGCTGTTTGTCGGCGACCGGGCATGGGAAAACCTCAATGAAGAGGCAATGCCCCTGCTGATGGGTATCGTACTGCTGACGGACTTCACTCCGGTGGTTTGCCGCAACGAGCAGCTGATGGAGGCTTTCGAACATCGCAACGTCCTCTATGGCACACGTTTCCCCAAGAATTTCCGCCCCGAGCATATCAGTTACCGCAAGGAGGAATCACCCGAAGAACTGGCTGTCATCAACTATACTTCGGGCACCACGGGATATTCCAAAGGGGTCATGCTCCCCTATCGCAGCCTTTGGTCCAATGTTGCATATTGCCATGAGATGCTCCCCGTACGTCCGGGCGACCATATTGTATCCATGCTGCCTCTGGGACATGTATTTGGTATGGTGTACGATTTTCTATACGGTTTTTCCGCAGGCGCCCATCTGTATTTCCTTACCCGTATGCCGTCTCCCAAGATTATTGCACAGTCATTCTCCGAAATAAGGCCACGGGTCATTTCGTGTGTACCGCTTATCGTAGAAAAGATTATCAAGAAGGATATCCTGCCCCGGATAGACAATAAAATAGGCAAGCTGCTATTGCGGATGCCCATTGTCAACGATAAAATCAAGGCTGACATGCGCAAAAAGGCAATGGAAGTATTCGGCAGTAATTTCGATGAAATAATCATCGGAGGAGCACCGTTCAATGCCGAAGTGGAACGCTTCCTGAAGCAGATAGGTTTCCCCTATACCATTGCATACGGAATGACGGAATGCGGCCCCATCATTTGTTCCAGCCGCTGGGAAACATTGAAACTGGCCTCTTGTGGCAAGGCAACCACCCGCATGGAAGTAAAGATAGACTCTCCCGACCCTCAGAACGTGGCAGGAGAAATAATCTGTAAAGGTGCCAATCTGATGCTGGGCTATTACAAAAATGCCGAAGCGACTTCCCAAATCATCGATGTAAACGGTTGGCTGCACACCGGAGACCTTGCAACGATGGATACCGAAGGATATGTCACTGTCCGTGGACGCAGCAAGAACATGTTGCTCACAGCCAGTGGCCAGAACATCTATCCCGAAGAGATTGAAAGCAAACTGAATAACATGCCCTATGTGTCCGAATCACTGATCGTATTGCAGAACGACAAGCTCGTGGCTCTTATCTATCCGGACTTTGACGATGCATTCGCCCACGGTATGGAACAATCGGACATCGAAAAGGTTATGGAGAACAATCGGAATGAATTGAATCTGCAATTACCGGCCTACAGCCAGATTACAAAAGTCAAGATACACTTCGAGGAGTTCGAGAAAACAGCAAAGAAGAGCATTAAAAGATTTATGTATCAAGAAGCAAAAGGGTAAGGGGAATGTATCAAAACCTTCTTTAACGCTTTATTTTAGGTGCGGATAACGCAGATTTTACGGATTCAGTTTATTGAATCTGCGTTATTCCGCGTAATCCGCGCCTAATATTATAACATTATAAAAGTCTTCATGTGCTTTTGACACATTCGCATCCTTTTTGTTAACAAAAATAGAAGCAAAGGAATAAACAGCTAATAAGTGTTATAAAACATACTTTTTTAGTTGGATAATTTGCAGATTTATCAGAAGTCCGTATCTTTGCAATGTGTTTTTCATAGTATTAGATTTAAGGTTAACAAAGGTTGGAGTACAGCGGTACTCCTTTTTTTATGCCCGTAAATCAGATATTCCCGGAAAGCCTCTTCAGTCCCTTCAATACAGATTTATCTTTCACCTCCATGATGCTGATGGCATAGCCACCACCGGAGGCAGCTTTCAGTTTCAAGACCGTTTTGGGAGAAACGATACCTTTACGGATAACATAAGCTTGCGGATTTGTTTTATAATCGGCATCTTTTGCATCGGCATAGACGGTTGCAATATACTGCTTGTCTGCATCCAGGAAGTCCAGTTTCAGAGTTGAAGCATGTCCGTGCTCACTGCTGGTGCAACCGATAAACCAGTCATTCGTACCTTTTGCCTTACGGGCAACAGTGATGTAACGTCCCGGCTCAGCTTCCAGATAGCGGCTGTCGTCCCAATCCACAGCCACATCTTTGATGAACTGGAAAGCGTCCATGAAACGCTCATAATTCTCAGGAAGGTCGGCAGCCATTTGTAGAGGGCTGTACATAGTGACATAAAGTGCCAGCTGACGCGTCAAGGTAGTATTGGCATGCGTATGGCTGTTCGGATTCAACTTATTGATGTCCATTTCAAAGATACCGGGCGTATAGTCCATCGGACCACCCTGCAAACGGGTAAACGGAAGTACCGTTGTGTGGAAGGGCTTGTTACCGGCAAAAGCCTCGTACTCCGTGCCTCGGGCAGATTCATTGCCTATCAGATTGGGATAGGTACGGCATAAACCGGTTGGACGTACCGCTTCATGGGCATTGACCATTATCTTGTGTTTGGCAGCTTCGGTCACGGCGTATAGGTAATGGTTGTTCATCCATTGTCCATAGTGATGCTCGCCACGGGGAATCATATTGCCTACGTAGCCACTCTTTACCGAATTATATCCATATTTATTCATCAGACGGTAGGCAGCTTCCATGTGCCGCTCATAGTTACGGACGGAAGCCGATGTTTCATGGTGCATCATCAGACGGACGCCCTTGGAATGGGCATATTCATTCAGATACTTGATGTCAAAATCGGGATAAGGAGTCACGAAATCGAAAACATAATCCTTGGAATTACCGAACCAGTCTTCCCAACCCGTATTCCAACCCTCCACCAATACCTGGTCAAAACCGTGTTCGGCAGCAAAGTCTATGTACTTCTTCACATTAGCCGTGTTGGCCGGATGAATGCCGTTCGGTTTCACCTTGGAATAGTCCGTATCATCCAGTTTCACAGAAGGGAGGTCAAAAGTATATGCCCAGGGCTTTCCCCCTGCAATCATTTCCCACCATACGCCGACATATTTCACCGGCTTAATCCAGGAGGTATCATCATACTTGCAAGGCTCATTCAGATTGAGAATCAAATTGGAGGCCAGTATCTCACGGGCATCATCACTGACCATGACCGTACGCCAGGGAGTATGGCAGGGAGACTGCATATACCCTTTATTTCCTTGGGCATCCGGGGTCAGCCAGGATTCAAAAACGAGGTTCTTGTCATCCAGGTTGAGATGCATGCAAGAGTAGTCTACCAAGGCTGCCTCGTGCAGGTTAAGGTATACTCCATCAGCTGTTTTAAGCTGTATGGAAGTCTGGACACCCGTCGGCGAAAAGACAGTTTGTGACGCATTGTCACTCACAGCTCCCTGCAGCAGTCCACGGATTTCAGAGAGTTTGGACTCCGTGTAATCATATTCCTGGGTATCATAATCTCCCGGAATCCACCAGGCAGTATGGTCGCCGGTCATGGCAAACCGGGAATGCTCTTCCTTTATCACAAAATAAACCAGATTCTTCTGTTGCGGAAACTCATAACGGAATCCCACGCCGTCATCATATACCCGAAAACGGATATTCATAAAACGAGTGGTAGACGGTTGTTCAAGTTCTACCAGCAATTCGTTGTAGTGGTTGCGGATATCTTTTGTTTCCCCCCACACCGGTTGCCAGGTTTCATCGAAAGTGGAAGTAGAAGTCTTTACTACTTTGAAACCATCCATCAGGCTGGTAGCTCCTTTCAGTTCCAATCCCAACGTACTGGGATTGATGACGGGAGTCCCTTTATAATCCACCTGATAGGCTAGTCTCCCGTCTTTTGTCAGTTCAAAATCCAGCTTCACCATGCCCGAAGGGGATGAAATGCCTTCAGCATTCCCCGCCAGGGCAGAAAAAAGCAAAGCTGCGCTAAGTACAAATTTCTTCATAATAATGATATGTTTTTTGTGTTAATAGACAAACTCAATGATATGTTCCTTTCCATCATCCGGCAACCTCAGCAGGCAGGTCCCCTGCTTCTTGTCGGGACACCAGGCAGTTATCGTAAACTCTGTCTCCCGATTTTCTTCCAGCTTTCCGACATTCGTTTTCTTGATTTTCTGACCGTCCAGCAAAGCTGTTTTCGGCATCTGTTCCGTATAGATGCAGAACATCAGGTTTCGTTGGCCGGGTAAGCTATATTTCTCACCGGTCCGTGTACCTACTTTCAGCGTATAGCCTGTGTCGGTAGTCTGGCAAGTAATAGGAGTGCGCATGAACTCTCCACGCAAATATCCTAAATCAGTTCCTGCATCTTCATAAAGCGAGAAGGTAGTTTCACTGCCCGCTGCAGCAGGAAATATCTCAAACGTAACCGGATAGACCGGTTTCTCATCCGTATAGTTCATGACCGGCATTTGAGGTATGATACTTCCCTGCTTTACAAACATAGGAATAGTATTGAGGGGAGCATCCACCGTCATCCATTGCTCACCGCTATATGCTGTGTGTTTGTTGTTGTAGTCAATCCAAGTTCCTTCAGGAAGATACACATTCTTGTTTCGCGCTCCTTTCTTTACCACCGGAGCAACCAGCAGTTCGCTGCCAAACATGAACTGGGCATCCGTAGAGAACGTTTCCATATCTGCCGGATATTCCAGAAACATTGGTCGCATGAGAGGCAACCCCGTTTCGTGTGCTTCGCGGGCATACGTATAGATATAAGGCAAAAGACGATACTTCAATTCGATGGCTGCCTTGGCATTCTTCTCGGCCTCTTCGCCGAACAGCCACGGCTCCACAGCCACGTTGCCCTCATGATGAATGCGGCTCAGGGGATTGAAAGCGCCCATCTGTATCCACCGCGTATAAAGTTCAGCCATCGCAGGATAATCCTCTATATCTCCGCAATAACCGGTAATGTCACAAGTAGTAAAAGGAATAATTCCCAAACCGGCAGACAACAGTACCGGAATCTGATTGGCCATCTGTCCCCAACCCTGCGTCACGTCATCACCGTTTCCACAGTCACCGGTCCAGCCGAAAGTATAGCGTTGCAAGCCCGCAAAAGCGGCACGTGTCATCTGAAATACGCGACGGTTAGGATTCCGTTTTTCAAACTGCTCCTTCACCACCTTATCCCACGTAAGACCATAAACATTGTGAATCTCATCATGCATGCCCAAATGGTGTTTCATCACCAGGCGTTCCGTCTGCTCCTCATTGCTCCAGGCAGGTTCACCCATATCAGTCCAGAAACCGGCAATGCCATCATCAATGGGCTTCTGCTGATAAGCTCCCCACCAGTCTGCCACAGCAGGAAGGGTGAAGTCCACTACGCCACAATTACCGCCCCAGGGCCAGGGCATGTCATAACTCCTGCCGTTGGTGGAGTCCTTTACCAGATACCCTAACCTATCGGCTTCCTCCCATTGCCGCTTATTGGCTTGTGAAATGACCGGATCTTGCGAAACCACCACCTTGAAGCCCATATCCTTGAGGTCTGCAAGCATCTTTTTCGGATTCTCGTAGTTCCCTTTCCGCCACTCAAAATCCTGCAAATACTGTGTCCAGCCTATGTCCTGGTAAATAACATCACAAGGAATTCCGCGCTTACGATAGCCTTCAGCTATTTCATAAGACAATTTCTCGCTCGTCAGCAGTCCCCGGCATTGTGCAAAGCCCAATGCCCATTTAGGAGGCATTATGGGTTTTCCCGTCAGGTCGACATATTGTTTCATGATTTCCTTATAATCCTTCCCGAAGATGAAATAATAAATCATCTCTCCCCCAGGAGCCTCGAAACTGTAGTAATCGCGGCTTTCCGTACCAAACTTAAATTCGGTCTTATACGTATTGTCCAGGAAAATACCATAACGATAACTGCTCATAAAGAACGGAATACTCTTGTAGAGCGGGTCCTCAACGGTACTATAACAAGGCTTGTCACTGTTCCACATCTTGTAGGCTTCGCCGCGACGGTCCAGCTTGCCGGTCTTTTCTCCCAAGCCGAAGAAGTGTTCGTCACGACGGAGGGTCTTGTATTCCAATTTGCGCTGCCCGTTACTGATATGCCCCTTATCGGCATAATCACTGAACAGCAGTTTCTGATACTTGTCGAATATCTGTAAGTTAAACGGAGACTTGTTTACCCGGATACGGAGTTTAGGGGTAAAAATCTCGTAGCAGGCATTCTGTTCGTCCACATGGACGGTACCGACATCCTCCAGGTCCTCATTGACGACGGCAAAGGAAGGATTATTCCGCTGGAAACTACCGTCGGGAGAAAACCATATACGTACCGTAGACTGACTACACAGACGTAATTGTATGGCAGAACTGTCATTTAAATAGAAGGTCACACTCCGGTCGTCACTGGTATAGGAAGTGCAGTCTCCGGTGCGGTTCTGTGCATTCGCATATACTGAAAATGCACAGACGGCAAAAAATAAAAATATATATTTCTTCATTACTATAATTTGTTTGTTCCTTTATTGGATATTCTTATTCCATCACAAGCATGCTCCAGTACTTCAGCAAGGGCAAGGTAAAGGTAACCGTGCCGTCTTTCTGTTCGAATGCCAGTTCCTGCGAAGCACCGGCATGGAAATCGGGCGATGCAACCCATATCTTGTTCACTTTACCGGAAACATTCATCTTCAACGGCACGTCGGACACCAGACGCGGTTCGGGCATTGTTCCGTTCAGATCCCTCCAGCTTAAGTTATCCGCATTGAGGAAGTTGAGCAGATGAATGACTTGCCTGCCATTTACATTCTTGGCATATACAGTGATGGCAGACTTCTGCGGCGGCCATGCATTCAGAGAAAGATTCCGCGCAGCATCCGTACAGTTCAGAGAAACGGAAATCTCCGCCTCCGTATCTTTATCACGAAGCAGGTTCTGATAAGCCGTCATAAAGTCATAATAACGAATCATGGCTATTTTCAGTACATCGTTCATCTGCAAAGCCGTGCTTGGAAAGTACTCGCGGCATAGCATGTGGTCACCCAATTCCAAATGAGAGCCTCCCAAAGCAAATATCACAGCATCCGTCAGCAGCACACCCGGTGTATTGAACTCACCGGTACTGCTACCTGCCTTGTCATAGTTCATATATGCGGCAAACACCGTTTTCAAGGCATGGTTGCCATACTGATCGTTCGCTTTGATAATGGTGTGCAGATCCTTGAAGCCTGCCTCATCGCCCCATACTTCATTATAAAGGAAATCCACTTTACCCGTACCAGCTATCTGGGAAGCTCCATAGCTGGAGACGGCATTCATCACCAAACGCTTGTCCGGATGCTTCTGTTTCATGGCTTCGATGAACGAGGCATATCCCTTAGGCAGATTTACCTTATTGCCATCATAGTCATAGCGGTCACCCCGGTTTCCCAGTTGGTCTATCTGATAACCGTCAAAGTCCAGATTGGCATAAACATCATCGTTTCTCTGGGCAATATATGCCTGCCATTCCGTATTGGCGGGATTGAGCAGGAAGATATTACTTTTCCAACTGGAGGGCAAGTCATGCGAATCCTTATCCATGCGTCCCGTGTTCTTGAATATGTACCATTCTTCCTTTACCCCGTCGGAAACGGCATCGTCCAAAGCTCCGAAACATAGATTGTAAAACATGGACTTCATGCCCAGGCTGTGTTGTGTAGAGATATACTTCTTCACTACCTCGGTATAGACCTCCCGGTTGGCAATGTCCTTATAGACCTCGTCCAGATGCTCACGCGTACCGCCCAACGGCCAATGATGCTTGTTGTGCCAATCCTGAAACTGTACCCCGTTAATGTGGCAACGGTTCAGGAAAGCCATCTCCTTCTCTATCACTCCATCCACCTTTTTCGAAGCATCAAAAGTGGCAACGAAACCATAACGTGGAAAACGTGTCCAGTCACTGGATACATCTACGGCAATAGTACCAAGAATAACCTCTGTTCCATTCTCTTTCGTACGGTACACATCCACCAGATAACCGGTATAATCGGTTGCCGGAGCAGTCCAAGTCCAAGTAGTACCGGCAGCAGCCTGCTCCGATACAACCTTGTCCATTGTCCGGTAGCGGATTTTAGCTCCGGCAGGAAGGGCGTCAGCTGTAAAAGAAACACTCTCGCCCGGCCGGTAACATGCCTTGTCGGTAGTGAGGTTGACCGTCAAGTCCGAGGTGACTGGGGTTACTTCCGTAACCCCTCCACTCTCTCCGCCTCCACCGGTACCGCTACCGGTATCATCACTCTCCTTGCTGCATGCAACCAGCAGCAAGGCTACCATTGTTGTATAAACTATCTTCTTCATCTATTGTAGATACCTATTG
>UMFA01036805.1_pt1 | contig 17457 bp, 17 predicted proteins | sample 1964891 | NCBI WGS metagenome assembly UMFA01 (sample SAMEA4836034, study PRJEB28245) | human gut metagenome | biome: gut microbiome; material: fecal sample | place: Denmark | collected 2008
TTTGGTGTGTAAATAAATTAATAGGAAAGAGAGCCTGAAAACTGAAATCAGCAATCTGATAAATACATAGGATTATGCACATAGATTTTGCCCCACCATCAAACGGAATATATAATAATGCAGGAAGTAGCCGACAGTTAGCTAATTATATGGAACATGAAGATTTAGAACGGATGGAGAAAGGTATCTATACCGAAGGCTTTTTCAATCTGACTGATGATAACATCTATAAATCAAAGGCCATAAAGGATATAGATAGCAATATCGGGCAACTACTGAAAACTGATGCTAAGTTTTTCGCTATCCACGTCAGCCCATCGGAAAACGAACTTTGGGCAATGGGTAACACCGAGCAAGAGAAAGCCGAGGCCATGAAACGGTATATCCGGGAAGTATTTATTCCTGAATATGCTAAGAACTTCAACAAAGAACTATCCGAAACAGATATAAAATTTTACAGCAAAATCCATTTCGACCGCAACCGTTCCGACAACGAACTAAATATGCACTGTCATTTGATTGTTAGCCGAAAAGACCAAGCAAACAAAGTCAAGATAAGTCCACTAACTAAACACCGTAACACCAAGAAAGGCTTTATTACAGGAGGTTTTGACCGTATAGCCTTATTTGAGAATGTTGAAAAAGGTTTTGATAAGTTATTCGACTACAATCGGCAACTATCCGAAACGTTTGAGTATTGCAACACCATGAAAAACGGAACTATAGCGGATAAACTGCGGATGCAGGAACAGGAACTAACAACTCCAAAAGAAAATTTTACTGGCGAAAAGAAAAAGATTGTGGATATGCAAACAGATGAAAATGTAAAAACGCAAACAAATAAAAATCAAAAAACGTTTTCAAATACTTCAATACAACAGCAAATCAGTACAATAGTAAATCAATCAACCAATAATTTTGTAAGTAAATCAAGCGATGGCGATAGTTTATCTTCCTTATTCTCCATACTTCCATCGGCTACGGATATCAATCCAATGAATGAACAACCACCACTAAAATCCAAGAAAAAGAAGAAACGACGCCCAAGATTAAGTTGACTGAATTTTAGGTTTATATTCTACCAAAAGTTATTTCCTATCCAACTTCGGTTGTTTTCCCCTCATGGCTTCCCAACCGTTGGAAGGGGCGGAAGCCCCACAGGGGAAATATCCGATTGTTCGAGAATAGCTTTTGTCAGTTTAACAGCGACAAGGAATCTGCTTGTGTAACACCGTTTTTATTTTGTTGAAAAACAGATAAATAATAATTTTGTATAGCTAAGAAATTTTAATAAATTTGCATATTAAGTAAATTAAGAATGGAAACAAAGACAATTAAATCGGTTTAAAGCGGTGCTAGCAGAGAACATGGACCTAAACACTACAACCATTTCATGTTGGTGTAGGAATAAAACGCAACTTTCGCTTGAAACGTTAGTTGAGATTGCAGAAATCTTTGAAATAGATGTGAAAGATTTACTTGTTTCAACAAAAAAATAAACTTTATATGTGGACAGATAACACAACAGACAAAGATTTTTTAGGTTTCGATGTACATGCAAACCTAATAAAGGAACTTATCAAGGATGAGAAAATGCTACCGCTTACAATCGGCCTATTTGGAGATTGGGGAAGTGGTAAATCAAGCATATTGGAAGTACTCAAAAAGGAAATAGAAAAAGAACCCAAAACAGCATGTCTCTACTTTAATGGATGGGTTTTTGAAGGATATGATGATGCAAAAGCCGCTTTGCTTGAAACGATATTAAAAGAATTTGAGGACGAAAAAAAGTTTGGTGCAGAAATAAAAGATGATATAAAAAAACTATTCAAGTCTGTTAAGTGGATGCGAGTTATCGGATTTGGGATAAAAAACATTGCCCTACCCGCTGCTTACATGACAGGAGGTTTAAGCCTTATTCCTCAACTGGTAAATGGCTTAAAAGATGCAGCAGAAAACCCTAATGAATTAGTAGCAAAAATAAAAGGACATGATACAGAAGGATTTCTAAAACAATTCGTGAAGGAATCCGAAGATACTGATAATTTTGATGTAGTACGTAAATTCCGAGATGATTTTGAAGAATTATTGAAAAAGTCTAAGATAGATAAACTTGTCATCATTATAGACGACCTCGATAGATGCCTGCCTGATAGAATTATTGATAACCTTGAAGCAATAAAATTATTTTTAAATGTAAAAAATACTGCATTTGTAATAGGAGCAGACCCAAGAATTGTTAGACATGCAATTGAATACAGATATAAGGATAAAATCATTGACACAAATGCCGAGAACACAAATGACAGGATTGTGAATGACTATCTTGAAAAATTAATTCAAATACCCTACAGTCTGCCTAAACTATCCGATTCCGAAGTGGAAACATATATTACACTACTTTTTTGTGAAAATGACTTGGTGTCAGCAGATGACTTTAATAAAGTGTTGGAAGCATTTAAGAAATTCAGAGAGGAAGAAAGGTATTCTGTATTTGATTTTGCTAAGGTCAAAGATGCTGTAGGAGATGCAAGTAAAACGGAAAGATTGGAACAGAATGTTTCGCTAATTGCAAAGTTATCGCCTATTATTTCGGAAAGTTTATACGGAAACCCTCGGCAAATTAAACGTTTCCTAAATACGTTTATGCTAAGAAAGAAATTAGCTACAGTTGCTCATATAAAAGATTTCAGAGATGATATACTAGCCAAACTAATGATTTTGGAATATGCGGAACCAAAACTTTTTGAAATATTATACAATTGGCAAATGTCCAATCAAGGTATTGCTACTCAATTAGAAAAACTGGAAGAAATTTGCTGTAAGAAAGGCGATGGACAATTAACTTTCACGGACGATTTAAAAGAATGGAACAAACCCAAAATTGTTAATTGGATGAGTAGTGAACCATTGCTTTCCAAAATTGACCTTCGGGACTATTATTGGATTTCAAGAGATAAATTGTCATCCATGCAAAGTAACCTATTAGTTCCCCCAGTGGTTAAATCATTGATGACAAAGTTAGAGCCAGATGGTATGGCAGAAAAATTAACGATTAAAATCCTTAATGAAGAACTAAAGGTTTTGAACGGAAATTATCAAAGTGCATTCTTCAGTCTGTTGAAACAACGAATAATTACAGAACCTGATAAAAACAGGTATTACGAACTATTTAATATCGCATTAAGAGTGGGATTTGACTGTAAATCTGTTTATGTTGAAGCTCTTACAAGTGCAGGAAGGAAATTACCACCTGCGGTAATTGAATCTTTAAAGGAGTTTACAGGAACTCATGCTGAATTCAACCAATTTGTAGAAATTAAACAAAAAGGAAAAATATAATGGGAACATCGAAATCTTATGAAGGGGCTAAAGGTCATCCCAATTGGTCACAGCTAAGCGGTAGCGTAACGAGAGCATGCGAGACAGGAACTATTTCCAATAATAGTTTAAGTAATGTTACTTCTAATTTTGCGAAATTCTTAGGTGGCTCAAATTTTGGAGGGAGAGGAAAATCCAAAATCGGAGGTCGAGCGGGTATAAGAACAGCACAAAAATTAGGAGGCTTTTTAAGCGACGTAAAAACTAAAGGATTTAGGCCTGCTCTATCAGGCATTGGTTTTGATGTAACTGATAGCACTAAGCCAAATGAAGCTATAAATTATTTATTGGAGTATTGTGCTGGCGTTGCATCCTCGTTAGATGAAACTGCTGCTAAAGCTGCCGAAAGACAATTGCTTGAAGAAATAGGTAGCGAAGCAAAAGATTTCGAAGAGTTAGCGAAGAATTTTGAGGAAAAGATAGAAGAATATGGTATCGAGGAACTTTTGATAAAGTACTATGCTTATTATATTTATGAACATCTGTCTATTGATTTTTACGAGAAACTCATTGAAGAAAAAGGAAAAGCAGCAACATCAAACTTTTACATTCAGCTAAAAAAATACCTTGTTGAAAAGGTGAAGAATATTGCCCGAAAACGAGATGTTAGTAAAATTAGTTGGGCTGATAAAGAAGGTGATGAGCTGGTAAAGAATATTTTTGAAGATACACTTAAAGCATTTGAGAATTATGAAAGTTAATATTACGATACCAAAAGCTCGAAAAGGCAAGTTTTCGGAAATAAAACTTGGATATAAAAATGAAGAGAATGAAGACATTCAGGTTCTATTGAATGTTGATTTTCAGAATCTATATGAATTTACGAGAAAGAAAAACGGAATCGGATTTGATGTTTTTTTAATAGGCTGTTTTGTTTATGGAATTGATATTCTTCTGCCAAGAAAGAGTTTTTCAATCAATGGATGGTCTCGTGAAATTGAAGTCGAATTTCCTGTTGAATCACCAGATTTATTCAACGGAGGTAAGAATGAATTAGAACAACTTCTGTCTTTTTTAACAGGAGATTATTGGCAAATATCATTTATACAACGAGATGTAACGCCCCTATTTGTAAATACAAAAAAGGTTTATTCAAATGACTATCGTAAATCTCATAAGAAAATAAGTCTATTTTCCGGAGGACTTGATTCTTTAATTGGTGTAATTGACGAGCTAGCAAAGTCCAAAAATAGAATGGTACTTGTTTCTCATTATGATGCAACATTTAAGGGAGCCAAATCTGACCAAGATAAAATTGATAAAATCCTGTACAAGAAATACTCGCATTATCATTTACTGCAAACAAGAGTAGACTTGGCAGGATATGATATAAATGGGAATAAAATAAATACTGAAACTACATTGAGAAGTAGGTCATTCTTATTTCTTTGTCAAGCAGTTTTTGTAGCATCATCAATTGAAGATGGTATAGAAATTCTAATCCCAGAAAATGGGACTATTTCTTTAAATCATCCTCTAACGCCCTCAAGAAGGAGTAGTTGTAGCACAAGAACAGCCCATCCGTACTATCTGATAAAAGTTGTTGATTTCATTTCGAAGCTAGGATTAAATCACCTCATAAAAAACGGGTATGAAATGAAAACGAAAGGAGAAATGTTAGAAGAATGTATAGACAAGGATATATTAAGAGCCACATATAAAAAATCTTGTTCTTGTGCTAAACGGGGAACACGTAAAGATATCCGCGATGTGATGACAGGAACGAATCATTGTGGCATATGCATGCCTTGTATATATAGAAGAGTTGCTTTGCATAAAATAGGGATAGATAATGAAGTAGTGGGTACGAATCTTTTTAATCCCCAAAAGTATCCTTTGGAGAAACTACCTGATGTCCCTGCTTTTCTTGACTATATGAGAAATCCTCTCTCAATTGAGGATATTGAAAAGAACCTTTTGATAAATGGAACTTTACCATTAGATAAAGTAGAACAGTACGCAAGTGTAGTCTTTAGAACCCGAAGCCAAATTATAGATTGGATTAAAGATAAAGGAAGTGTTGAAATTAAAAAGAAATTAGGTATTCAATGATAGATGTTCATTGCCATTTCGATATGGCCAAAGATCCTGAAAAATATATTTCGGATAATGAAAAAAGGCAAATAATAACGATTGGAATGACAAATTTGCCAAGTCATTTTCAAATGGGGGTAAACCATGTGCGAAGATATAAGCATATTCGGCTTGCATTGGGGCTACATCCATTGAGGGCAAAAGAACATGCGAAAGAATACTCAAAATTCAGGCAATACATTGATGAAACATCGTATATAGGAGAAGTTGGATTGGATTTCTCACGAGAAGGGTTTTCAACAAAGGACGTTCAGATTAAAAGTTTTAAGTTTGTTCTTGATTGCATAAGAACAAAAAACAAAATACTAAGTTTACATTCCCGACGGGCAGAAAAAGAAACATTGGAAATGCTCATCGAGAAAGGAATTGAAAATGCTATTTTTCATTGGTATTCTGGTTCTCTGAACGTATTGAGAAATATTGCCAATTCAGGATTTTTCTTTTCGATCAATTCTGCCATGATTCAGTCAGATAATGGAAGAAAGATAATTGCAGAAATACCGAAAGAATTAATATTGACAGAAACGGATTTTCCATATATTGAGAATGATGATATTACAAGTATATATGTTTGGTTGTCTAAATTATGGAATACAACAACTAAGGATGTAGAATTGACTATTGATGCAAATTTTCAGAGATTGATTCGACGCATCAAGTAAATACTCCTTATAAGTCTAAGATGCTTTCACTCTACAGCTGCTGTAACTGTAACAGCAGTTGCAGAGTAAAACTGTTATGCTGATTCTGGAATACCCCCTTTAATTTTATCAACAAAACAAAAACTGCCTGCTTTCGTCTTGTCAACAGAATAAGGATATCCCTAATTCACTTAGTATCTTGTTTTGTTTCCAAAATGCAGCATAATAGAAATAAAAAGACTGATTGTCTCATTTTTTGGACAAATAATGGATAGATTTAATATTCTTTCTTAAGAATACAATAATAATCCTGTTTAATCAGGGGCAGAACAAAGAGAAATAATCGTGAGGATTCTCTGATAAAAAAAAATAAGTACTTGACTGTTAACTGTGATACATGAAGCATTCGCCTTCTGGAAGCAATTAAAGTAAAATTCTAAATTTTGTAAATCAGAAGAAAATGTTTATCTTTGCTTTCAGTATTCTCCATGAGCAAACTACCGCAAAAGTATGTAGCAAATTAGTGGGTTAAATCATGGGATATGCTTGAAGCAAGAAATATAAAGTTTTATATATCAGCATGGTAACTCCGATAGGAGAATCCCAGGCGGATCACATAAGAACAAAGCCAAACGGCGACAAAAAAGAGACAAGTCCTACAATATCAATGTATTGTAGGACTTTTTTTATTGTTTCAGTCTTGCTTAAAAGACAAAAAAGGGGCACGAAAAGACACGGTTGAGTATCCAAATCGTACCCCCTTCCCCAAAAAACGATTAGGGGGTACGATTGTCGGAAATCACTATCTATGCAGAAGGTTTCAATCTCTGTATTGATTTTAGATATTATCATCTGAAACCTGTTTTACTGTGATTTTTTTATTAATGGTGGTTGAATTCAGTTGTTTACTTGAATACCTTTCTTCCATTTAAGAATAGCAAAGCAATACAAAAGTCATTCTGTAAAAGTATTTCAAAGTCCAAAACAGATACAGACACGATTTTTGTATATTTGCAGGATACAGATAACACCTAACAAGTATGAAAAAAGAAATCCTATATCAAGAAATAGCGAGAACTATTGCCTGTCAAATTAAGAAAGGCGTGTGGAAAGCTGGTGAGAAACTACCTTCTTTACGCACTATTAGCAATGAAAATGGTGTAAGTCTTAATACGGCAATTCAGGCATATTATGAATTGGAAAAAGACGGATTTATAATATCACGCCCAAAATCAGGGTATATTGTCAATTACAAACCCATACGCCTATCTGTTCCAGCGACAACACAACCGTCTGTAAAGCCTGAGAGCAAAGAGGTGGTAGATTTGATTGCTGACGTATACAGCTCGTTAGAAATAGGAGATAAATCGATCACTCGATTTTCATTAGGAATGCCCGAAGATATTTTATTACCAATTGCAAAACTTAATAAAGAACTTATAAGAGCTATGCAGGCACTTCCGGGTAATGGAACCCGGTATGATGAAACACAGGGAAATATGCGATTACGTAAATCTATAGCTCGTTTTACGTATAGTTGGAAGGGAAACTTGACAGAAGATGATATAGTGACAACTGCCGGAGTTACTAATGCGGTTGCTTTAGCTTTATCTGTAATTACTAAGGTAGGAGATACTATTGCGGTTGAAAGTCCGGTCTATTTTGGAATGTTACAATTAGCCAATAGTATGGGGTTACGTATATTGGAATTACCTACCAATCCAGTAACAGGGATTGATCCAGATGCGCTGAAAAAAGTTTTACCACAAATTAAAGCTTGCCTGCTTATAAGCAACTTTAATAACCCATTGGGAAGTTGTATGCCTGATGAACATAAAAGGGTAGTTGTTGATATGCTGGCCGGATATGATATACCTTTGATCGAGGATGATTTATATGGTGATTTATTTTTTGGAAATTCACGTCCTAAGCCCTGCAAGGCTTTTGACAAGAAGGGGCTTGTTTTATGGTGTGGTGCGGTATCTAAAACATTAGCGCCGGGGTATCGGGTAGGATGGATTGCTCCCGGCAAATTTAAACATGCTATTATTCGCCAAAAGAATATTCACCTTATTTCTACGCCTGCGCTTAATCAAGAAGCGGTTGCCAATTTCATGGAGAATGACAGATACGAAAACCATTTACGTAAACTGCGACAAGAATTATACGCAAACAGTATTCATTTTGCCCATTCCATCATGGATTACTTCCCCGAGAATACAAAAATTGTTACTCCACAAGGAGGATTTATGCTTTGGGTGGAATTAGACAAACAGATTGATACAACAGAACTTTATTATCGGGCTATGCAGCGAAAAATAAGCATAGCCCCCGGACGTATGTTTACATTACAAGAGCAATATACCAATTGTATGCGTTTAAGCTATGGACAACGATGGACTCCACTTCTTGAAGAACGCTTAAAACAATTGGGGGATATAATTAAAAATCACTTTAACTGATGTATGTATTCTTTTAGTACTTCCCCTATTACTTGAAGTCCTTTCATGATTCTATCTTCTGGCATATTAGAGTAATTTATTCTAAAAGTATTTTCTTTGTGCTCAACAGGATAAAATGAACTGCCGGGTACAAAGGCTATTTTCTGTTCAATGCATTTTTGCAGGATGTCATGCGCTGAAATATTTTCGGGTAATTCAATCCAAGTAAATAACCCGCCTTGAGGATGAGTATATTTTATGTCATTAGGAAAATAGCGTTCAATACATTCTAAAGCTATATCTCTGCGTTTTCTGTAGACTTCTACTATTTTGCTAATATGCTCATCAATATCATATCGTTTTAGATATTCGGCAATAGTCATTTGAGCTATTGTGTTACACTGCAAATCAGTGCCCTGCTTAACTAACACATACTTGCGGATAATATCTTTATCACCTGCAATCCACCCAATCCGAAAGCCCGGACAAAAGATTTTAGAAAAACTACCAGTACATAAGATATTACCTACCTTATCAAAAGACTTTATAGAGGGTAAAGACTCTCCTTCAAACCTTAATTCTCCATAAGGGTTATCTTCAATAACAGGAATATCATATAAAGCAGATAGTTCAGCCAGTTTTTTTCGTCTTTCCAAACTCCATGTTTTTCCAGTGGGATTTTGAAAGGTTGGTATTACATATATTAGTTTTATATTTTGAGTATTATTCAGTACCTCTTCCAAAGTAGCCATATCCATGCCTTCTTCATCTGTTGGAATTTCAATGAAGCTACTCCCATATGATTTGAATGCGCTAATTGCTGCTAAATAGGTGGGGCTTTCACACAATACGATATCACCATCGTCCAGAAATACTTTTCCGGATAAATCTAATCCTTGTTGCGAACCGTGAGTTATAAGAATATTATCCTTATCAAACGATGTCCCTAAGCGTTCATTCATTCGTTTGGCAATCCATTCACGTAAAGGATAATACCCTTCAGTAGTCGTATATTGAAGAGCTTTTGCTCCTGCTTCTTGCAAAACGACCTGATTCATTTTGTTAATTTCATCTATGGGGAATAGCTCAGGGGCAGGTAGTCCACCAGCAAATGAAATAACATCTTCCCGTTCTGTAACTTTGAGTATTTCTCTTATTTCCGAAGCCTTTATATAAGACATTCTCTTGGCAAATTTCAACTTCATAATCATTAAATATATTTGAAAACTAAAATAATGCAAAGTAAAGCATAATAGATAAATGAGAACAGATACAATTTGCACAATATCAGCGGGTACAGATTTTCGGAACCAAGTATTATCCCGATTGTATCGCCTACCGAAAGAATTAAACGGACAGTTATCAATAGAAAGACAGGACTGATACTTGCGTCGACAGTTATTCTAGCCGAACCTCAATTAACCAAGCGTGAGAAAGAAATACTAATATTAATTCGGCAAGGTTTTCTGAGCAAAGAGATCGCTTATAAGCTAAATCTTAGTATTTATACGGTAAATAATCACCGAAAGAATATATTGGCAAAGCTAAATGTAGATAATGCGATCGAAGCTATCAATAAGGCGGAAAATTTCGGTATTCTCTATTGATTACGATATCCAATCCAAACCACTAGCTAATATTGATATGATTGCGGTTATATTTCATCCTCTGGGGCTGAATCCATTTGTGCGATGCGCTATGAGTGAATTATACAATCATTTTTCTGCGGAAAAAGTAGTGCGGGTATCGTATGTAAAGAATACCCGCACTTTCTATTTATTTTGAAAAACGTAATTTTATAGTTCAAGATTCACTTCATTCATATTGATTTCAAGAGAGCGCCGCTATACCTGTTCCTATCAAGTTTGCGTTATTCATATTGTTGATATGGATTTCTATATCCGCTAATGCGGATTCATTAAGGAGTTCTTGTAATTTCTCCAGAACAAGAATGTTATAGTTTTTATCTTTTCTATTCTCGCTCCAAAATAGACTGCCTTCGGCTACTAGACAGATTTTTTGTATATCTTTATTATATGATCTCAGTAACTGAATAAGGCCCAGTAGCGATGCGGCGACTAATTGTGCTGATCTGTTGTAGATCCAATGAGCTACATCTACATATACGTCCTTGTGGATATCCGGATAGTTCATGATAGCGGTCAATTTTTGGGCATCGAATTTATTCTCAAACTCATCCAAAGGGAAAGTTGCTTTCAATATATAGCCTAGATACATACCCGAAACCGCTTTCTCAAACCGCTGTTTTCCAAGGCTGCCTGAAATGGCGTCAACCGTGTCATCGACTGTCGTGAGGAATGGAGGATGGAAGTTACCCGACTCTAGGTTGACAGGGACTAAGCCTTGTATATTATAACTCGGATCTAATTTCTTTATTTTATCCGCCGGAATGAAAGTGGCCATGTTGGTACCTGTTCCTACGATCAGACCGATATAGGCGTCATAGCTATTGTCGGTTAGGCCGGCAAACAAGCTGGCGATAGTATCGTTTAATACTTTAATACCTGTAAATTTGATTTTACAATGTTCGTTTAGGTAGTCGAGAAGTGGTTTGCCAACTAATTGCCCTACCATTTCTTTAATGTCGACTCCTTTTGTCCAACGTAACAATTTGGCGTCTCCACTGAGCACGGATTCTGCTGGATAAGAAAAACAATAGCCGATTGGCATTTCCTCATCCCGTTTTATCCCGACAATCATATCGGCTAATTCTTTAAATAGCTCCTCACGAGTATATCCCGGTGATTTCATGATCGACATGTCTTTTTTCCACCCATTGTTGGGATGGATGGTTGGTGATCCTTGTCCAAGATCGACGGTCGCTACTCTATAGTTGGTTCCTCCTAAATCGAGAACCAATGCTTTTCCATTAATATCAGAGGTTTTGGGAGAGATAAAAGTCGGTATACATTGTATCTCCGCATTTTCATGTTTTAATCCCTCTTCAACCTTTTCCCGAAATGAACTGGCTATCTCTTTGAGTTGGTCATTTTCTAACCAGAAAATATTTTTTTCCATAAGATTGATTTTTTGATTTTGAAATATCCTTGTTAGTGAATAACAATTTAGAAAGGGATTTGACTATCCTTATTGGTTGATTAAGTTAAGGAGATAAATTTCGGATACTGTGAAATTTGTCGTGTTAAATTTAAATTTTGTATAAACAAAAGGGTGACGATGTCTGTTTAAAACACCAAACAGATGATTTTATTTATTAATCTAAATTAAGATATATGATACCAAAAGTGGAGATAGAAGCAGGCAAGGCGGATTTAATCCGTGAGATTTTAGGCGTTAATGATTTGCAGGACATTAACTTGCTTGATGAGTACCGTGATATATTTATAAAATCACAAAAGTCTGCGTATAAGAATGAATCTGTTAATGATATTAATTGTACGGATTGAATTTTGCGAGAAGAATGTCTTATATACATGGCATAGGATGAGAATATATTATTCAATATTCTGTTTACTAGTATATTACAGTTTTCTTGTATTTCTTTCTTAGGAAACTACAGTTTCCCGCTAGGATAGAAACTGCAGTTTCTTATAGAGAAAACCGGAGTGTCTTTTAGGCTCGGTTTGTGTAAACGATAAGGAAAATTTACTACTTATCATTTACGGCCTTCCCATATTCCTCATCACTTACCGGCTCAAGCCAAGTATTTTTGTTGGTTTGGGGATTGCATTCTACGGCGATATGCGAAAACCAACTGTCCGGTGAGGCGCCGTGCCAATGCTCTACGTTTGGTGCGATTTCGACAACATCCCCGGGTAGTAAACGACGGGCGCTTTTACCTCGTTCTTGATAATAACCCACACCACCTACGGCGATGAGTATCTGCCCTCCTGTATGCGTGTGCCAGTTGTTTCGGCAGTTAGGTTCAAACGTTACGTTAAACATTGGTACGTTTAAATCCTTATTGCTTGTTAATGGCGCTAGCCAAGACTTCCCCGAGAAATATTGTTCAAACCCGGTGTTTTCATTTCCTGTAGGGAATTCACTAATTTTTGGAATTTCAGTTTTCATTTCTTGTGCGTTTATATTGCCAATGGAGATTAATGTGATCAACATGGCAATGGTTATTTTCTTTATATTCATATTTGTTTTCTTGATTTTATCCATATCACAAAATTATTTAAGATATTCCATTACTTTTGTATACCAATTACTGATAAGTGTAACAGAATTACTGATTTTACAATCTATAGAATCTTGAAGTTGATGGTTTTTAAACAAATATAGGGGAAATCTCAAATTGGCGAGATTGGACAATTGTCCGTCTGTTGGGATTATGTATTTTTGTCATCATAAGAATCTATAGGATGAAGCCTGATACGGAAAACATATATCAACGGAAAATCAATCAAGTAATTGATTATATCAATGCGAATTTGCATCTCCCTTTACGACTGGATATAATAGCCGGGCAAGTAAACGTGTCCGAGCAGCAGCTACTACGTATTATGAAAGGAGCCTTGAATGAGTCATTATATGCTTATGTGGCGAGGCAACGTGTAGAGCGAGCGGTTCTATATATGCATACGGAAGATATGAGTCTGGCAGATCTAGCGAGTCGGGTAGGCTATGATAACCCCCAATCTTTCTCGAAAGCGTTCAAGAAACAATTCAGCGTATCTCCGAAAGCTTATATGGATAAGTTGCGAGCACGTCTGAGAGAAGAGACCGAGAAGTGGAGTAATGCTTCGGTCGGGAAGGAGATTATTCCATCAGGGATGTTCGGTACGATTCGTTTGCAGAAAGGAAAATATGCGGTTTATACCTTAAAAGGTAGTTATGCGGGATTACAAGAACTATATAATACTATAAATATAGATTTCAATTATACCAAACGGCATGGAATGGCGTTTGAGGAATATGTGAGTTATTCGGAAGAGGATGACGATACCCAAGTGACAAAGATTTATATACCAATAAAATAAATTAGTATGGAAACAAAATTTTGCCAAAGCTGCGGTATGCCGCTGCAAAAGAATGAGGAGTTAGGAACGAACCATGACGGAAGCAAGAATGAGGAATATTGTTGCTATTGTTATAAGGACGGGGCCTTCACGATGGCCTGTACGATGGATCAGATGATCGATCATTGTGCCCAGTTTGTCGATGAGTTCAATAAAGATGCGGACTTTCATTATACGAAAGAGGAGGCCGTAGCGAATATGAAATTATTTTTCCCGACATTGAAGCGCTGGGCGGTGCGATAAGCCTCTATAAAAAGCGTCTATCTGCGCTTCGGCCTGCTGGATTAATTTCACTGGAATGCGGGGCTTCTTCTCGAAAAAGTCCATTTCTATTTGAATGGTGTTTTTTTTAATGGAGCGGCTCCAATTACCTATTATCTTTCCGTTATACAAGATAACCGGGTAGAAGGTACCGAATCGGTTGAACGCTTTTGGATGATGTTCTAGCGGCAATACGTCCGTGCGGTTTTTGTAACTGATCAAGTATTCATCGAAGGCGGGGAGGAGACGCAGTACAGGTTTGCTCTCATTTTTTCCTTTCCATGATTGGTGGATGAAATATTCACGGGAATCGAACGTCTCGGTTATTAACTCCGTCTTGATCAGATTGATAGCGAGCCTACACTCGGTAGCGGTTAGCCCGGACCACCAAACAAAATCCTGTAACTGGGCAGGGGAGTGGCTTTGAAAATATCTGGATGCCAATCTCGCCAGAGCCTCTTCCCTGCAAAGTTCACGAGTAGGAGGGACACGTTCGTCCAATAAGGCGTAAGTCGTTTTCTTTCCTTTATCGATCCCGCTACAGACGATGCCTTCCACCTCACCCCATGTAAGGAAAAGGTTTACGTGATCTATGGTGGGCAAAATCCCGGATTTTTGCAATTCCGTCGTTACTTCTTGTTTGGTCAGGCTTTTGTATCCTTCCAGTATCTTTCCGATCTGATCTAGGTATCTTGTGAACAGCGTTTTTTCTATCTTCCCGAAATGTCCCTTGGCGTACGACATAACGGCAGCCTTGATACGCTCGGAAGATAGCATAAGCATCCAACGGATATCCTCGGCGGCCACGAAATGCCAAGTAGGACGCATCACATGGGTACGTAGAATATCACCTTTGTGCAAAGCCTCATTTACCGTTTCAAGGGAAGAGGATCTCAAGCGAATACCGATCGCCCATTTGGCCATCTCATACTCCTGCGCCTGGATAGCGCCCATCCAAGAGACCAACTCTTTCGGGGACTCGAATCGGGGTTGTTCCAATTGTTGGCTAGCTACTCGTATATGTGTTATCATAATATATGAATATAAACGCAAATGTACGAAATAAAGCGTTAAACATCCCATAATCTTGAAGATATACTCATTCTTTTTGTACCTTCACGCTAGAAACAATTAGTGAAATTTATGACGATAGCGTATTTAAATGTGGCTACGGACCGGCAACACTTGGATATTCAAAGGGAAGAGATCTCTTCTTTTGCCGCGGCCAAAGATATCCATGTGGATAAATGGGTCATGGAAGTATCCGGAGAGAAAGCGAAACAGCCGGGACCAAAGTTAAAACTTGTTCTCGAACGCTTGAAGAAAGGGGATGCCTTGATCGTATCGGATATTACCCGTTTGTGTCTTACCTTATATGAGTTGATGGGGATACTTACCGTTTGCATGGAGAAGGACGTGACGGTCTATTGTATAAACGACCGTTATATATTCGATGACCGGATGGATCGCCAATTGATGATTAATGTCTTCAAGCAAGTAGACGAGATTGATCACAGTCTGGTTTCCATACGTACAAAAGACGCCTTGGAACAGGTGAAAAGTACGGGAAAGCGGTTGGGACGTCCTAAAGGCTCGGAATCCAAGTTGTTCTTCTTAGACGCCCATAAGGGGGAGATCATGAACATGTTGGAGCGGGGAGAATCGGTAGGATCGATTTGCGAGCATTTCAACGTCTCTAAGAATACTTTTTATAAGTATAGGAAGAAATTCTTCAGATCGTAAGGATTGGTTTTAATACCAATCCTTTCGTTTCATATATAGCCAAGTCAATACTCCGGTAGCTATCATGACGGCCCAAGCTATGAAATAACCGTAACGCCAATCCAATTCCGGCATTATCTTGAAGTTCATACCCCATACGCCCACCAAGAATGTCAAAGGGATGAAAAGGGTGGAGACAATCGTCAGCCGTTTCATGATGGCGTTCATCCTAAGATCGTTATTGGATATATAAAGATCGACAAGGGAAGAGGTGATTTCCCGGCAGCTTTCCGTTGTTTGGATAACGAATTGGAGTTGGTCTTGCAGGTCATTATAGATCGGCAGGATATCCGGGGTGATAATCCCGTTCTCTGTTCGTAATAGTTTTGAGAATTGATCTTTCAGCGGTAGGCTATTCTTACGGATAATCATGTACTCATGGCGGTGTTGTTGGATTAGGGAACCCATATTACCCTGATCGTTCTTAGGATCGAGCAAAGTCTCTTCTATATCCTCTAGTATCTCTTCTACCTTTGAGGCGGATTCTACTAGATTCGCTATGATGGTGTTTAGAAGGAAAGCGAGCAGCAATCCACTGCCTTTTTTCCGGATGTTCAGCATGTTGGATAGTAGCGCTTTATGAGCGGCCTCGAATACGGGGTTGTTGCTTTCCGTAAAAGTGATAACCGTATTGTTCGCTACCAGTATACTGATGTGCTCAGACCGCATCTCGTTATTGACATCGTAATAGCAGGAGTTTAATACGATAAGCATTCGTCCTTTGTATTCCTCTACCTTGACCACGTGTTGGGGAGTCAAGATATCCTTAGCGTCCAGATTATGCAGTCCGAAATCTTTTACGATACGGGTAATGGCATCCGCGTTGGTCAATCCGCTAACCTCGAACCAATTGATCTGATCCGGGTCGGATAGTTTGCTGAAAGAGGTGTCGGTTATCCGCACCTCTTTCGTATGCAAAGATTGTTCGTTGTATTGCGTGAGACGGATGCCGGTTGCTGTCTCATGTTCGCCGGCGTAATAATACTTGTCCGATAAATGCCGGTTGGATATATGTCTTCTCCTGTGTGTATATTCATTCCGTCTCATAATAAGGATCTCTTTTTAATCGAATTCAACAACGGTGATGCCGGCGCCTCCGAACTGCACATGCTCGTCTTGAAAACGACGGACACCGGGAACCGTGCGCAGATAATCCCGGATTAGCTGACGTAAGATACCCGTACCGGTTCCATGCAGGATACGAACCTTGCCTGCCCCGACTTGAATGGCGTCGTCGATAAAATAGGTCACGCTTTGCAATGCCTCATCGCCCCTCATTCCTCTCACATCGATTTCTTGCTTAAAGTTTATCTTCTTCTCATGCATATTGTCAGTGGTCTGGGAGCTGACGAACGTGCTTTTCTGGATTTCCCGTTTGATCTGGCCTTTGCTTACCTTTTCCAACTGCTCCAGCTTAACCGTGCTTTTGATCATCCCGAATGCTACTACGGCCTGCTTTCCTTGTAGTTCCATAACGGTTCCGGCGGAAACCTGCCCTTTAAGGCGTACATTGTCACCGACCTCTATCACCTCTTTATTAAATATCGGCTGGGCCGTCACTTTTTGTTTCTGTTTCTTCCGTTCGTTCCGTTCCTTGAGCTTCGCCATCTTGCGTGCGATCTTATCGTCTTCTTCTTCGGTGGCCATTACGGAGTTCTTGAACTCTTCCAAGGCTTTGCGGGCCAGTTTGGTCTGTTCTTTTTCCGCTTGGGCCTCCTTGATCTCACGGACGGTATTCTCGATCTTGGCGTTAGCCTCCGCTAGAATACGTTGGGCCTCGGCCTTTGCCTCCCGGATGATCTCTTTCCGTTGCTTGTTTACGGCTTCCAAGTCTTGTTCATAACGGGAAGT
>UMFA01000183.1_pt1 | contig 17366 bp, 13 predicted proteins | sample 1964891 | NCBI WGS metagenome assembly UMFA01 (sample SAMEA4836034, study PRJEB28245) | human gut metagenome | biome: gut microbiome; material: fecal sample | place: Denmark | collected 2008
GTAAGGGAATACTATACAATGGATGATACCCGTGGGACTAAAGACGCACAGGACATTACATCACATGTCCCATCGTTATTAAAGAATGGTATTTATGATATTTATTCTTGTGGCAATGAAAACATTGTATTACTGCCGTCTGTGGGGGATACCTCAAAATTATATGTATATAAATTCCTCTTTGCAGACGATGAACGATTACAGTCTTCTTGGTCTTATTGGGAGTTTGATAAAGCCGCTGTTTTAGGTGGGGGCTTTATTGGGTCTGAACTGTACCTTTTATTAAACAGAGACAATCGATTATTTATGGAGAAGGTAATATTTACTTACAACACAAAGGATTATGAAGATGAACCTTATAGGGTCTTTTTGGACAGAAAGGCAATTACTGCCCCCATTCCAGCAGCAAACTATGATGACATTAATCACCAGACTATTTTGCACCTTGGGGCTTCTTATAACCATGCTGTGCCTGATGGTACTTACTATGGTGTAGTAACCCCCGATAAGCACTATTTTGAGTTTTCCGCAGAAGACGTAAAGGCAGATAAATGTTACCTTCATGGGAACTATGTGGGACAAAAGGTGACAATAGGACAGGTTTACACCTTTAGAATTGATTTTTCTACTATTTACGTTAAGCGAAAAACAGATGCAGGGGTTGTTGCTGATGATGAGGGGCGCCTCCAGCTGACCAATGCAAAGATAAACTTTGAAGAGACGGGAGTATTTGAAGTTAGGGTGTCTCATAAAGACAACAGGGCAGACAATAAATATTATCATACAGGGCGTGTCTTAGGGCAGGCTGCAAACAAACTGGGCATCATTCCATTAGAGACAGGAGCGATGCTCTTTCCAATTATGTCTGTCAATTCAAATTGCATTATTTCAATTAGTTCCAGAGCACCCACACCTGTTTCCTTAATGGAATGGACGTGGTCTGGAAATTATCAGAAAAGGACACATAGTATATGATAGCTATTATGCCAGCAACGAAAGAACAGCTGCATTATTTTGCACAGCATATTCGAAAAGCGGATGCTAAAGAGGTTTTTCATGCTACGGGAATTTATGATAGGACACATCTTTATGCCACTTTATGTCACTTAAAGGGTGTTATGGCTGTTACATTGTCTGATGGTTCTTTGCTGGGTATTGGTGGAATAGAACCACTGAATGAAGACACAGCAAAAGTATGGTTATTGCTGACTACAAACGTAGAGAAGCATAAAATAGAATTTATCAGGTGGTCTAAAAAGTTTAAAGAAGTTCTTTTACAGCACTATAGAGTAATTACAAATGTGGTGTGGTTATGCAATTATACACATGTGGTCTATTTGAATTACTTAGGGGTTCGTTGGAGACGCTTAAAGGGCAATTGGGGTACATTTACAATTACACGAGAAAAGAAGGTGAAAGACACAGATGTGCACATGGGCAGTCGCGGAACAGATGGCCTTACAAGCCTGGGGCATACGACAAAAGAATAAAGCAGCCGCACAGGCCGCAAACATGAAGATGACAGGTGCTGTGCAAGAAATGAACTATGCCTTTCAAAACTATGAACAGGAAAGGCGGGACTCTTATGAAGCGGCTGTTAATGACATTATAAAAACCCGTATTAATCAAATGCAGTTAAATTCTTCTGTCCAGGCGGCTATTGCAGAAGGCATGGCTGGAGGTGGAAGGACAGCTGACCGCTTGATTAGGGCGGGGGAAGCAGACACAGCCAGAGCCGTTGGGTCTATTCAGGATAACTATAGCCGCAAGAGCAATGAGATTGACCTAAACAAAGAGACCACCGCTTTGTCTACCAAAGAATACATTGCTAATACCTATGCACAGGCTAAGCCCGATAAGATAGGTGATTTGATGTCTTTAGCTGCCACAGGCCTAAAGGGGTATGCAGCAAAGAAAGATGCTACAGCCATAAATAACTATCGTAGGAATGTTAATGTGTCTCCTATTGAGACCACAAGGAACGCATTGGGTAACGATAGAGGCTGGAGTGATTATACAGGCTATAAATTAAAGACAAAGAGACAAAACGATTATAACTTTGCGTGGGAACCAAAATATTCCAATTCACGCTTTAGGACTATGAACAGATTAAGGGAGGGGGTCTAAGATGCCAACAAACATAGCAAACGCTATTGGAACACAGAGGCAGTTTACTAAGCAGCCTGTAGCTACTTATGTATCACGTTTAAATCCATTGCAGTCTTCCTCCCGTTATATAGATGCCCAGGCTATGCCAGGTAATCGTTTGGCCCATTCCTTGGGTATCTTTGGGGACGCTGTAGAGTCTTATATATCAGAAAGGGACAAACAGAAACAATTAGACGCCAATAAGGTTGAAGCACTCTTAGGGGCTACCGACCCAAAATCATGGGCAACAGCTACTTCTGCACAGCTTTTGGCACAATATGGACAGTATCAATTGGCAGACAACCCATATGCAGTGGCTTATATTGATAAGATGCGTGGAAAGCATATGGCCATGTTGGCTGACCAGGAATACGCAAAGCTTCGGGAAGAGCAGGGGGAGCTCCCCACAGCAATGGAAGAAGCAGAGCGCTATTATTCCTTTAAGCAGTCCTATTATCAGGACATGAAAGATAAGCTGCCCTTTGAAGTCAATATGGATAGCCTTGATGAAGGCTTTTATGAAAGCTATGAAAAGGGTCTGGTACAAAGCATCAGCTTGCAGGGGGCCCAGCGTTCAGCTAATTACAAAGCAGAGCGTGATGGTGGCTTTCAGGCGGCATTAGGGGATTTAACCCATCAAATGTCTTTGGGGATGTCTAATGAAGATGCTACAGCAGCAGCTACCCAGAAGTTTTTAGCTATGGCTCTTAATGGTTATCAGCCATCCGAGTCCATTAAAATGGCAGAGGGCTTACTGAAACAGGCCGCCCGTGATGTGGGGTCTCCCGATAAGATACAGGCGCTGGGAGAAGCCACCCTGTATAGAGACCCAGAAACATTGGCTGATGTTAAAGTAAAAGATAAGATTGACTTACAAGACTATTTAGTCATGGCAGGGCAGTCTTCTTTTAATAAAATGAATAAATGGTCTATTGATAAGACATCTGAAATTGATAAATTAAAAGCAGCGGGGGATACAGCAGGTCTTCAAGCTTATGCAGAAAAGCTGCAAAAAGACAGCCCCCAGGGTTATCTTACACTTGAGCCTTACCTTCGCAAGGCCATAGACGCTGCTCCTGAAATAAAAGCACGTTTATTGGAAAAAGAAGCCAGGAACCATGCAAAACAGGTAAATGCGGACATAGGTGTCCGAACAGCTAAAAAGGCTATTTATACCTTATTGTCTGGTGGCAGGGCGGCTCTTGGTAATAATCTGACTGTACAGCAGTATGACGAGACAGGAAATATTGTTACAAAGACAGTCTCAAAAGAGGACCAGAATAGGGCAGCAGAAGAAGTCTACATGGAACTCATGCAATCTTCCGCAGACCCCGCTGTAAAAGCAAGACAAATGATGGCTGTCTTAGACTTTGCGCCTCATGGTGCCCTTGCAGAGGGCATAAAGAACCAGGTGCATGAAGCCTTGATACACCCATCGGCATCTGCTTTGAATGATGCCTTTTCAAAGAGTTTTGGCGGTATAACAACAGGTCTCCATATGCTGGCAGCTGATACACCACGATTTATGTCTATCTTTGGTGATGAAGACACAGCTAAAATCCAAACATTACAGATGTTAATGGACATGAACCCAGACCCGTTGAATGTAGAGCAGCCTTTGTCTATGTTCATTAATGGGGCAGAAAAGCTGGCTGATAAGGTACAGAGACAGCTGTTTGAAGATGACTATATTAATATGGCTAATAACAACGCTGTGGAAACGTTAGATTATTCTACCGAGGACAATGAGAGCGTTAAGGCAGACAGGGCGTACCTTGATGACCCTTTAGTGCAACCTTTAGCACACAATTTGTTTCTTTATGCCAGGGCGTGCGGTATGGATGAAGACACAGCAACCCAGCAGGTCAACGCTACAGTTTCAAGAGTCTTTATGACCTATAAGGGGCATATTTTGCCAAAAGCATTCTTTTCAGACATCTCAGCAGATGACAAGCTGGATGCAGGTGCAGCCACCATGAACTGGTTAAGGCACAAGACAGCTGTCAATAATGCTGCATGGGGTGTAGAAGAAGACAATTTGTACTTTGAATACAGCCGCTGGGACCATACGTTGGTCTTAAGGTCCACAAACTGGGCACAACCTGTAGCTGCTTATACCAAAGCACAATTTACAGAGCAGTCCAATATTATGTCTGATGAATTAGCCAACGGTAATGAAACAGAGGCAGCTATTATAGACAGTGAAACAAATACAGATGATACGTCAGATGATAATGATAGTATCACTGATGATATTTTAAACAGATTTAGTGGAATTATAGATTAATAAGGAGGTGTCTAAGTGCCAGGTGATATGAAACCCTATATGGATTTGGCGGAGATAGCTGCACAGGAATTTCAAAATAAGACAGGCAGATATCTTGACCCTAATCTGATATGGGCACAATGGTACCATGAGACAGGTGGCTTTACGTCTGAACTCTTCCGAACAGGAAACAACTTAGGGGGCTTTACAACCACTGAAGATATGGGGGATGACTGGAGACAACCTGATGGAGACCTCTGGTATAGGCCTTTTTCTTCCAGAGAAGAGGGGGCAAGATTTGCTGGTGCTTATCTGGCAAATTATGTCGAGAACGGTATTGCAGATGCAACAGATCCTGTATCTTATGCACAAGCATTAAAGAATGGTGGTTACTATGGGGCGTCTGTAGAAGAATATGCTTCAGGGTTGACCAGTGCTTTAGGTGTGTCTCCTGATTTCCAGGTGTTTGAAGAAGCACACCCAATAGGGCCTTGGGGAGAGACACCCGCACCTATTCCTGAAGACAACCGCCATCCGTCTTACTTTGAAAGAACGTGGGAAGAAACAAAAGATAAATTTATTGATAATGCAGTCGATGATGGTGCATGGGCTGTATTAAGGAACCTTTGGGCAAACATAAATGCATCAGGAGTGTCCCATTTTCTGGATACGTATAACCCGTCTCAAGAAGAAGTAGAGATGGTTAAAAGAGAGTTGCCAGACACAGATACACAGGGCAACAAGATAGCGGGAGCATTAGCAGCACAGGAATATGTCTTAACACACGCATCCAGTGCAGAAGCATTACAAGAGCTCCTCCACATGAAGCAAGAGGACATGCAGAGGCGGGCACGTGTTTCCCAGATGGAATATGGCCTGTCTACTTTAGGGTCTATAGTAGGTGCCTTATTTGACCCTGTAACTATCGTAGCTGCTGGTGTCTCTGGTGGTACAGCCTTACTGGCAAAAGCTGGTAAGGTAGCCGCTTTAACGAAGAAAATTTCACTCTTAAAGAAGCAAATGCGGGTGGCTTCTGCTATTACAGGTATGGATAATTTTGCCATTCAGTGTGGCACTAAGGTTGCTTTAGGTTCGGCGGTAGCTACAACAAACCGTTGGGCAGCAAAGAATTATGGTGGTTGGGAACCAGACTATGCTTCTGCTGCTTTCCTTGGTGGGGCCATTGGGGGCGCTATAGGTCTTGCAGGGCGTTTGCGTAAAGCAGGTGTTCGTGGTAAGAAGATTAACGCCCTTGAAGACACCATAGAGCAGACTAAAAGAACCATAGTAGCACAGGCAGAGGATTATGTCTCTCCCATGTCACATAAAGGGCAGGTAGTAGATTACCTGTCCAAAGTAAATCAGAGGCGGCTGGCGGATGGCAGCAAAGAGGCACAGGAGCTCATGGATGCTAATAAGCTCTTTATTGTATCCAGAGAGCACGCAGAGAAGCTGGCTGCCCACAATGGTATTTCTTTAGACAAAAAAGCAGTGGCCTTTACTGATAAGGCATCAGGTGTGTCTGTTTTATTGTCCGATAAGGTGACACCTAAGAACATTAAGGGCTTAGTGGCACATGAGGTTGGTGTACATCAGGGCTTACAGCATATAATGCCTGAAAGTTCTTATAAGCAACTGCTGAATACCGTACAACAGAAGATGCAAACGTCAAAAAATCCCGCATGGCAAATAGCCGCTAAACAGGCCGATAACCCTGAAGAGGCATTGGCCTATTGGGTAGAACATTCTTTTAATAAGAAGGAAAAGTTTTGGCAACGTCTTAAAAAGAATATTACTAATAAAGAAGCAACGGATGAAGAATTAAAAGACCTGATAATCCGTGGTGTTCAAAATGAAATTAATAATAAGCAGGTAGCTACGCCACTGGCTGATGGTTCTAATGTAGTCATGGATATTCATTATTCCAAAGACAACATGCTAACCCCTGTTCATGAAACCTTTATGGATACTAAAGGGGCTGTGGCTAAAGAAAATAAACACTGGTACCTTGATTTTCTGGGTCTTCATTTTTCTCCAGGAGAATGGTTAGAGGCAGGCTGGCTTCCAGGCACTCTTTATGGTAAGCTGTCTTCTTCCCGTTTACCACGGTTAAGAGAAGCAGCAAATATCCTTTTACACGATGCACAAATGCGTGGCCATGAACGTTTCGGTATGACACAGTCAACAGAGGACATTAAGCGGTTTATGCAAGACCGCTGGCTGTCTATGTATAATGATTTTATGGATGACCGTATCAAATATACGGTAAAAACGTATGGCCATGTGGGGGCATTAAGAAATAAATATATCAATAAAGTGAATGAAGACATTGTTAAATGTTATAATTTACTTAATGAAAACTGTGCGGCCCTGGGTAAGGCGGACACCCTGGCTAAATACCCTGCGGATATTGTGTCTTTAGCAAGGCGCATGAAAGCCCTTCGTAAAGATATGATGGAATTTGGGGCGGCAGAGGGTGAGAAGTTAGGAGGCCGAAAAGGCACAGGAGCCTACCTAAGTCATGACGGCCTCTTTAATGATGACGAGTTTTACCGTATTGTCGACATGGATAAGATGTATGACTATGTAGGGGCACATTATTATGGGGGCACTAAAGGCTGGGATAAATTCCAGGAAATGCTTACGGATTATGCAAGGCGCAACGCAAACAGAAAGGTCATTCGAGAGCAGCTGGAGCACAAAGCCAAACAAGACTTTGATATTGCAAGGCTTCAATATAACAGCAAACCTCATGGGCCTAAAGACGTCCCACCTGTTAAGATAGACGTAACCGATGAAGCCGTGGATGCCTGGATAGAGGAAAACGCTAAAGACTGGGCATTCGGTATTAAGGACAGACACATGTCTGATATGGAGTTTATGGATGGCGATGTGTCTACTTTTAGGGACAATATGGCCTCCTTTAATCACCGTTTTCCTATGGATACATCCGCTGAAATGGATATTGGTAACGGTGTTACCTTCTGTTTTGACCGAGATATGCGTGATTTTGATATAGACAAAATTATGCCACAAATGATAAACAGAATGTCTGGTGATGTTGCTTTACATGCCACCTTTGGGGAAGGTGGTACCAAAGATTTTTTGGATACATGTGCCCAAGAATTAGAAAAGAGCAAACATATATTAGGTAAGGGGGGCGCAGAGAGACAGAAAGATGCGTTAAGACGTTCCATCCAGATGATAAGGGGTGTTGGAGATTATAACACAGCAGACATGAAAAACATGAACCTGCTGTCCAATATGATACGTAAGCACTCTTATGCAAATGTGGGTGGTAACATGACCTTTGCACAGACAGGTGAAATTGGGTCTATGGTTGCTTACAGCGGCTTTCATTCTTTGCTGTCTGGTATTCCTGTCTTTGGTAAAACACTGGCCAGGGGCTGGAGGCATATGTCTAATGAAGAACTGGCGTCTATAGCCGAAGCAGCCGAAAAGCATCTAAAGGGAGAGTCTATTGCGACCAAAGCGTGGCATATGAGCTCCTCTATGACTAACCGTGCCTTTAGCCAGACCATGGCACATAATGATGACGGTTCACGTACCTTATTGTCCACAGTGGCTGATAATGCTTACAAATGGACACATAGAGAGTCCTTATTGACCTCCACTGTGAACCAGATGACGAAGTTGACAGACGCTATGGAACAGGAGTCCCGTATTAGTGCCATTACAGACCTTATAGATTGGGCAAATGGTAAAACATTTAGTGCCTTTAGGAACCCTGTAAGTGCAAAGAAACTGAAAGCAGCAGGGGTGTCTGATACGGTTAGCATGAAGCGGGACATAAAGAAATACCTGGATGTTCCACAAGACCAGGTAGCAGCTTCAATGGACAAATGGATGCAGGAGTCTCCTGATACGTTTACATTATGGAGACAGCTGGTTAGAAATCAGTCTTTACGGTCTATTCAGCAGCAGACCATAGGAAACACTGGGTACCTTAAGGATGCTAATTGGTTTACTAAACTGTTCTTCCAGTTTAAAGATTTCACATTTAGGACTATTAATGGACAGATGATGAGGGCCCTACAGTCCCATGAAGTGGACGATGGGATGGCATTAATGTTCTCCATGGGCACAAATGCAATGACCTACTATGGCTTGACAGTAGCCAGAGGGTACGCTATGTACCCCAATGATACAGCTAAACGGGACGCCTTCTTTGATAGGAACCTTACGCCACAACGCTTAGCCTTGGCAGGGTTGACAAGGGCATCCTTTATGTCTATTCTGTCTGTAGGTACCGATGTAGCGGAAATGTTTACGGATTTCCAGGGCTTTAGGACAACAGTAGATAATACTTATAAGAAGCCCCGTTCGGATATGACAGTTAGTGGTAAGCTTGGTAAGGCTATCGGACAGGCCCCTGCTATTGGTGTTTTGGATAAGACAGCTTATGGGGCTGCTGGTGCTTATGACCTGGCAACCCATCAGGGAGACACCAGAGATTTTGATAATCTGATGCGCTCTTTACCCCTTGGGTCTTGGTGGGCAATGGTAGGTGTGTCTTCTCTTATCAAAGATAAGGTGAACATAAAGAAGCCTAAGATCAAAAAACCTACACCTAAGAAGAAAGCATATAAGCAAAAAGGTCTTTTAGAAAAGCTAACAGGAGGATAATATGATAGACGATTGGAAATGGGAACAGATGTCTACACAAGAGCAAGAAGATTACAATCGGATACGAGAAATTGCCACTAATGATGTAAAAAGGAGTGAATACATGACAGGGGCGGAGCAGGTTCGCTTATTGGCTATGTATGCATTAGCTACCTATGGTGGTGCTTATACAGTGGTTATGGCAAATGAGCATTTTGGTATTATAGGTGCTATTATCCTTTTATGCTTATATGCAAAAATATTCTGTGCGCCATAAATACATAACGAAGTAACAAGGAGGGTCTTAATGGCCCTCTATTTTTTTTTTGTTAAGAAAGGAGCCTTATGGCTGACGAAAGAAAAACACAGGTGACATACCAGGGCAATGGGACACAACGGGTCTACTCTTTTTCGTTTGATTATCTTCGCAAGGCTTTTGTTAAAGTACGCTTGATAGATAATGAGACACGAAAAGAACTGGTACAGGGAACAGAATACACTGTAACAGATAAACAAATTACTTTAGCGTCTCCCACTAACCTGAAGATAGAAATTGTAAGGCAGACCACCACACAGCCACTGGTAGCCTGGAAAGATGCGTCTGTACTAAAAGCAGTCGATATGTCTGTACAAGAAGTACAGCTGCTGCACTTGGCGGAAGAAACCAGAGATGAAGTACGTGATGGGGGTATGGCTTTGTCTGAAGCGGCACAGGCTTGGGATGCACGTATGCACCGCATTATTAACCTTTTAGACCCTCAAGACCCCACAGATGCTGTTACACTGCACTACATCACAGCAAATAAAGAGTCCTTTTTGAATGAACTGCAAACAAAAGGGCAGGAGCAGGTGCAGGGTATTACACAGACAGGAAACACCTATTTAAATAGGCTCAATGCCTTAAAACAGGCGGGGGAAGCTTCTGCAAGTAATGCTGCCCAGGCCAGTGTAAAAGCAACAGCCGCACAGGACAAAGCTAAAGACTGGGCAATATCAACGGGTTCTCCTGATGGACAGACTGATACAGAGTCTTCGACAGGTAAGACACAATCCAGCCGTTCATGGGCATTAATTGCAAAAGACCTATGGTCTCAATGCGTCTCTGTGCTAAATGAAGTAAACACTTATATGCAAACTGTACTTAGTAAGGCAGAAGAGGCAACTATAGCGGCTCAACAGGCTTTTCAGGCACAAGTAGGAGCAAAGCAGCAGGCAACCAAAGCAACCACACAGGCAACACAGGCGGCACAATCTGCACAGGCCGCGGCAAAAAGTGCACAACAGGCTGCAACATGGAACCCCGATAACTATTATACAAAGAATAAGTCAGATGATAGATATTATCGTGAAGGTGTGCCTTTGCCAGTAACTTATAGTAACGAAGTCAATTTTGCGGGAACTGAAAATACCATACAATTCGGCTTTCGTGACCACAATATTAATACATATCGTTTTGGCAATGGCACGCAGGGCGGATTAGCTGATATTGTCGCAAAGGCATTTGATGGCAATTTGTGTTCTGGTTCTTTTGATGGTACACAACAAATGAATGACTGGTTGCGTCAACATTATAAAGATGAGCAAGTCTATGCTTGTCGTGCGTACCGTGCCTATGGAATTGTAATTAACGGCAATAAGCAGTGGGGAACTGTTTTAATAAGTGCTTATCCAGCACATGACGAACGTGTATTAACAATGCAACTGTTTTTTGCTAATTCTAATGGTTTGTTTTATCGCTATCTGAATACACCAGATGAGATAGATAATACAAATAATTGGTATCAAATTGTGGGCACAAACAATGAGAATAAGCTAAAAATTGGTAATAATTACATATGGTTTGCGTGAGGTGGTGTTCATGGGTGTTTTTAAACATTTATGTTATCAGAAAGAAAACGGAGAAACAGGACAGTGTAATGTATATGATGACCAGAACGAATGTCCAGACCCGCGAGCGTATGTCAATGTAGACGGAAGAGATGGCTATGTAAAACTGGGGGAGTTTAATGACCCGCAGGCAAGTCCTTTGCGATGTTATGTAGCCAATGCAGGACGAGAATTTGCTATTTTAAAATAGGCGTAGAAGATAAGTATGTAAATGTTGTGCCTAAGACAGTTTACACCTTTCGCAAAATACGTATCTCAAAAGGGAATTATTGGCTGGTGGTCCTTGCGGGCGCCTCCTTTACTTCTTTATTTTTGGGAAAACAGCCCCTTGTTGTTTCATGGGGCCTGATATTAATGGGAACGCATAAGGAGGAATAAATGCGATATCATGATATGCTTACTTTTTGGTTTTTGTTTTTATGCTTGCTTTTTGCATCCAGGTTGGTGGTGAAATTTTGAGAACAGAAACATTTAGAAATGATGTTATAAAGGTTACGCCTTCAGCGGGTGTGACCTTTTCGACTTTTATGGGTTTTTCATGGAACGAATGGGTCTATATTCTGACCTGCATTTATACAGTAATTCAAATAGGTTGGCTGCTATACAAGATGTATAAAGCCATTAAAGAAGAAAGGAGACACGCATGACACCTGATGAATTTATTAATTGGTTAGGGCCTAAAGCGGCCACAGTGGCACATAAATGGAACCTTCCTGCATCCGTATTGATTGCACAGGGAGCCCTTGAGAGCGGCTGGGGGCGGTATGTGATTGGTGATTACAACATCTTTGGACGTAAATGGAACGGGACAGGCCCCTATATTGTCACAGAGACACAGGAATGGTCTGATACATATGGCTATTATACAATTGAAGACCGCTTCCAGGACTACAATTCTTTGGAAGAAGCCTGTAAAGACTGGTGCATCTTGATGGCCGAAGAACCTGCATATGCGGAAGCATGGCAGATTTGGAGCAACACTTTTGATGTAGCCGCCTTTGTCTATGCTATGGGTAGTGTCTATGCAACCGACCCCGACTATGCAAATAAAGTTTTGTCTATTATTGATGCAAATACACTGCAAGCTTACGATGATTATGGGGTGCATAACGTATGATAAAAATTGATGAAAAGCTGATAGACCAGATAGCAGAACTGGAAGTCACCGCACTGCTTGAAGGCTTGAAAGACAAAGAGCTAAGAAAGAACCCCGCTTTTCTGGATAAGGTACGGAAGTTTCTTAAAGAAAACGATATGAAGACCACACCAGAAACTAAGGGAATGACAGAATTAAAGAAACAGGCAACCGAAGTAATTCCCATCTTTAAAGACATGAGGTGATAAAGAGTGTGGACAGAAGAACAGATAACAGAAGCAAGCAAAGATTTTCGTGTCTTTGTCTTCATGGTCTGGAAAAGTATTGGTCTTCCTGCCCCCACTGCCATTCAATATGACATAGCAAAATACTTAATGACCCCACCTGGAGACCGCTTTATCATTGAGGGTTTCCGTGGGGTTGCTAAGTCTTTCCTGACTTGTGCCTATACAGTATGGCGATTGTGGAAAGATCCACAGCTAAAGGTCTTGGTTGTCTCCGCTTCCAAAGACAGAGCAGACGCAAACGCTGTGTTTATTAAGCGTATTATCATGCTGCTGCCTTTTTTGGAACCTTTATTGCCACAAAGGGGGCAAAGAGATACACAAAATCTTTTTGATGTGGGGCTTGCTGTCCCTGATATTTCCCCGTCTGTTAAATCCGTGGGCATTACAGGACAGATAACAGGAAGTCGTGCAGACTTACTGATAGCGGACGATAAAAAGAATGTTGTCATTAAACCCCTCTAATTCGGTGAAACCCTCACACGAGACAATACCGAGCGAAGCCTATACAAATAGGAACGTGTAACGACTATTCCGAAAGGAAGTACACACAAACGTGTGGAAACGGGGGGTATGCATATATGCATAAAGATATAGTCTAATCTGCATGGTGACATGCAGCATTTTTTATTTAAAGAAAGGTCTAACATGACTACACGCTATAAAATTGGGAGTATTCATAATACACCAAAAGGACAAATTCAAATTTTACAGTATATACCAGGAAAACGTTTACCACATAATAAAAGGCAGCATCCACGAGTTGTAATTCGCTTTATAAAAAGTGGGTGGGTGGCAAATGTACAAACAACAAATATAGCCACAGGGCATATAACGGATTATAGAGCAAAAACAGTATATGATGTTGGCTATTTAGATACGGATATAAACATACCAATGCGTGGTTCCTCTACTATACGCCGAGCATATGATTTATGGGCAAACATGCTTAAAAGATGCTATCAAAAGTATAGGGGTTGTTATAAAAATTGCCGTGTGGACAAGCGCTGGCATTCTTTCAAAAATTTCTTAAACTCATTACCTGAACTACCTGGTTATGATGCCTGGGAAAGAGGAGAAAATGTTCACTTGGATAAAGATACCAGAGTAAAAAATAATCGTCTTTATTCCAAAGACACTTGTCAATTTATACCAGCCCACGAAAATGTTGTAGAGGCTTTAAATAGAAGATGGCATAGGGAGTAGTGCCCCTATGTTAATACAATGGTCGAGGTTCCTAATAATTCGGGAACACAGATACAACGAGATAAACTATCAGAAGCCGTAAAAGAATTTGATGCTGTCTTAAAACCAGGAGGACAAATTATCTACCTGGGAACCCCACAGAATGAGATGTCTCTTTATAATGAACTGACAAAACGTGGATACAAAAAGATGGTATGGACAGTTACTTATCCAAAAGACCAAAAAGAACGTGAAAATTATGGGGACGAATTAGCCCCCTTTATTGCCCAGAAGTTCGATGAGAACCCTACAAGGTACAGCGGGTTGCCTACTGACCCCGAAAGGTTCGATGAAGACGAGATAGCAAAACGTAAGCTATCCTATGGGCGTGCAGGTTTTGCCTTACAGTTCATGCTCAATACGAACCTGTCTGACGCAGAGAAATACCCATTGAAAGTAAAAGACCTCATTGTGGCCGATTTAGACCTTAATAGCTCCTCTATGAAATGGGCCTGGTGCAGTGAGCCGTCTAAAAGGTTACATGATGTACCCTGTGTGGCACTTAAAGGTGATTACTTTTATGGGGCATTAAGTCGCTCTGAAGAGACAGAAAATTATACAGGAACAGTAATGGCGATAGATCCGTCTGGCCGTGGAAAAGATGAGTCAGCATACGCTATTGTAAAGTATCTAAATGGTTATTTATTTCTTATGGAAGTAGGAGGATATCGTAACGGTTATGCTCCTGAAACTCTTTCTGCTTTAGCTTTGAAGGCTAAATTTTATGGAGTTAATGAGGTTGTTATTGAGTCTAACTTTGGGGATGGTATGTTCTTACAGCTATTAAAACCTGTATTGAATAAGACACACCCTTGTGCTACTTCAGAAGTAAACAATAGGACACAAAAAGAACAACGCATTATAGACACCTTAGAACCTGTTATGATGCAGCACAGGCTTATCATAAATACCACAGTCATTATGGAAGACTATGGTGTCTATGAAGGCAACCCAGCGTACTCATTGTTTTACCAGATGACCCGTTTGTGTAACGAAAGGGGCGCATTGGCACATGATGACCGCTTAGATGCTGTGTCTATGGCAGTAGCCCATTGGAAAGAGGTTTTGGATAGAGATGCTGATACGGGCATTGAAGAACACCTTGAAGAACAATTAGAAGCATGGTCTGACCCTGATAGGGGAATTACATATATTCCTGATATGGGTAAACAACAATTATCCACAGGACACTATCACCTTAAGAACCTTGCTCCATATCGTTCATAGATTGCAATGAAGGGGTCTATTTGCCCCTTGAAGGTACCTTAATGAGTCATATGTCATCCAAAAGAAACTACACTAACTAATAAAAATAATTTACACAGAAACTTCTTGAATGATAAATTACTCATGAAAGATACAGGAGAGGCCTTCCTGGCCCAAATAGACCCCTTCTTGAACGTTTTAAGAGCATAGGAAGAGTACAGTTAATAATAATAATAAAGTCACTCTTCCTATTTGCTTTTCTTTTTGTAATTTGCAATTCATTCCTAAATATAGAGGCGATTGTAGCACTTATATACAAAGTGGTGATTGTAGCACTTATTAGAAGAAAGAGAAAGAAAAAAAATCCAAACACGAGGGGGAAAGACAACACTTAGATATACATATAAGTACATATATGTAACATTAAGGTACATTAAGGTTCCTCTATGTAACAATATGTAACATTAAGGAGGCATATAAATAATGATTGATGATTATAATAAAGACCACTTACCAGTACCTTCTTGTAGTACCAGGGTTATGAGGCCTGGGAGAAACAAGCGTCCATATACACAATTACAAAGACGATTATCTAAGGTATTGTTTGTTAGTATTATTATTATTTTAATATTGTTTATTAGCACATTCATAATGACCCTATGTGGCATCAATGTACCCAATATTAATTACCTATTAGAAGCATTGAGAGTTATAGGGGGATTATGGGGACAAACAGGACTCTAACCAGTTTGGTCAGTTATGATAAACAATATCTAAACAATAGGAGGATATAATTTATAAAATGTTTATTATTTCGGAGCAAAGAAAGAAGATATTAATTATAAGCATAGCTATTATTCTTTTCTTGAGTGGTTTATTTATTGGTTATAAACTGTTTTCACCACCTAAGGAAGAAGCTAATTATGGTAAGTTTGCAGCATCCGACAAAGATGTCCTTACTGTGACCAATACGCACCAAGTACGTCCTAAAACGTTCTTAACGTCCCCAGATGTTACTATAAGACAGCCTGAAGTGGTTGTACAGCTGCCCAATAAGGATATCGTTAAGGTACCACAGGGGCACACTTTGGACAATAAGACACAATTAGATTTAACACCCGTCATTAAGGAGATGGCAAGTGAGAGATATAAAAGGAATTGGGAAGTGGGGGCTGGTGTGGGGTATAATAAAGAACGACATTCTGTTTATTATCCTATTGCTGTACAGCGCAATTTCAGCTATGATAGAGCTATTGAGGCGATAGTAGGGGTAGATAAGCATGGTGTCCAGAATGTGTCTGTAGTCTATAAAGTTAAGTTTTAACAACTGACACAAAATAGACACACGATGCCCTGATTATCCAGAAAATATCGTATTTATTATTATTTTAAGCATATAATAATACGGTACATATTTAAAAAGATTAGATATTATAAGGAGGAAAGGGAATGGAGAAATCCTTTCGTATGGAACTTGCCGGACGTTCGCTGATTGTTGAAACAGGAAAAATGGCGAAGCAGGCAAGTGGTGCAGTTTTGGTCAGGTACGGTGAAACCGTGGTTCTTGTAACTTCTACCGCAAGCAAAGAAGCAAGAGAGGGAATGGATTTTTTCCCGCTGACTGTTGATTACGAGGAAAAAATGTATGCCGTAGGCAAAATGCCGGGAGGCTTTCTTCGGCGTGAAGGCCGTCCGGGGAATTCAGCGATTCTGAATGCCCGACTGATTGACCGCCCGATCCGTCCTTTATTTGATAAGAGGTGCCGCAATGATATACATGTGATGGCAACAGTTCTTTCTGTAGATTATGATAATGCGCCTGAACTTTGCGGAATGCTTGGCGCATCTGCTTCGTTGGGGATTTCCGATATCCCATGGGACGGACCGATTGCGGGTGTCCGTGTGGGCCGTATTGACGGGCAGTTTGTCATCAATCCGACGCAGGAACAGCTCAAAGTATCCACTTTGAATATTACTGTTGCAGGTTCTGAAACAGCTATTCTGATGGTAGAAGGCGGCGCACAGGAGGCGCCGGAAGAAGATGTCCTTGACGCTATTATGTTTGGACATGAAACCATCAAAGAACTGGTGGCATTCCAAAAGAAGATTATTGAAGAAGTAGGCAAGCCGAAGCGTACATTGATCTTCCCGGAAATTCCGGAAGAGATTAAGACTGCTATTTATGCCTATGCTGAAAGACCGCTTAAAGAAGCGATTTTTAATCCGGATAAGCTGACTCGTGAAGCCCATATGGAAGAAGTAAGAAAAGAGGCGGAAGCCCATTTCAAAGAAATTTATCCCGAAAATGGTTCCGATATTGCGGAATGCCTGAATCATCTTACCAAAGAAATTGTCCGTCATATGATTTCTGTTGATAAGATTCGTCCTGATGGACGTGCATTGGATGAAATCCGCCCTATCAGCTGTGAAGTCGGCCTTCTTCCACGCGTCCACGGTTCTGCCCTGTTTACCCGCGGACAGACACAGGCGCTGACCATTACTACGTTGGCACCTATGTCGGAAACACAGATCATTGATGATCTGACCCAGGAAACAGAAAAGAGATATATTCACCAGTACAATTTCCCGTCCTATTCTGTCGGTGAAA
>UMFA01008150.1_pt1 | contig 17309 bp, 15 predicted proteins | sample 1964891 | NCBI WGS metagenome assembly UMFA01 (sample SAMEA4836034, study PRJEB28245) | human gut metagenome | biome: gut microbiome; material: fecal sample | place: Denmark | collected 2008
GACTGGAATTTGCTTCCATGTATGCCCGTTTCGGAAGCAAAGTAACGATCCTCCAGAACGGTTCTGTATTTCTGCCGAAAGAAGACCGGGATATGGCGGAAGCGGTTGAAAATGTATTGAAATCTTATGGCGTGTCCGTCATTACGGGAGCCGGTCTGAAGGAAATCAAAGAAGGGACGGCGGTTTATACAAAGAACGGAGAGGAAGATACGCTGGACGGCGATGCCATTCTTCTCGCCACGGGACGCGGGCCGAATACGGAAGGTCTTCATGCGGAACGGGCCGGTGTGGAATTGACAAAGCGGGGCGCCGTCGTTACCGATAAGCATCTGCGGACAACCGCGGAAAATATCTGGGCGGCCGGCGATGTGTGCGGCAATCTGCAGTTCACCTATATTTCTCTGGATGACAGCCGCATTATTCTTTCCGATATGCAGGGTGATGGAAGCCGTACGACAGAGAACCGCGGTGCTTTCGCTTACTCTGTCTTCATGGAGCCGTCTTTTTCCCGTGCAGGCCTGTCGGAGAAAGAAGCGGCGGATAAAGGGCTGAATTACCGTGTGGTGCGGATGAATACCGATATGATTCCGAAAGCGAAAGTTCTCCGCAAGACGACGGGGATGCTGAAGGCGGTCATTGATAAAGACAGTGGGAAGATTTTCGGTGCGGCACTTTTCTGTCCCGAATCTTACGAGATCATCAATATGGTGAAGTTAGCAATGGATCATGATTTGGATTACACGGTGCTCCGTGATTTTATCTACACGCATCCCACCATGTCCGAAGGGCTGAATGATTTGTTTGCCTTATAAAAACGGATAACGGCTGGCGGAAACCGGAAAACGAGAAGGCGGATGAATCTATCCGGAGTCCGGAAAAAGCCTGACAATAAGGACAGCATATCTTATTTATGAGATGTGCTGTTTTTTCTTTTTACCCAATGGAGTATGTGATAAGAAAACAGACATCAGAGAACAGAAATCAGAAATCAGAAAACAGAAAACAGGAATCAGAAATCAGAGCACAGAGAACAGATAACAGAAAGCAGATATCAGAGAACGGACGCCAGAAGACAGAAAACAGGAAACAGAAATCAGACACCAGAAAACAGGAATCAGAAATCAGAAATCAGAACACAGAGAACAGATAACAGAAAGCAGATATCAGAGAACGGACGCCAGAAGACAGAAAACAGGAAACAGATATTAGAAATCAGAAATCAGATATCAGATATCGAGGCTGTGGGCTGTCATCTGCCTGAGAGTGAGTGATCCACGGCTGCCCGCAGTTTTTTTATTTCCCCGGGCGGAAGTGTTCCGGAATATGCTCGGGAATGATCCTTTATGTGTCTTCTGCCCATGCATTGAAAGATAAAATGAAAGCTGATAGTATATGTGTACTGTTTATATCGGAAGAGGGGCTAGGATTGGAGCAGAAACGGGAAAGCGGGGTATGGAAGGCTTTTCAGGAAGCGTTTCCTTACACGGTTCCTATTTTCGCAGGATTCTGGTTCGTAGCGTTTTCTTATGGGATTTATATGCATTCCATGGGGTTCGGCTTTCTTTATCCTGCCCTTATGGCGGCATTCATTTTCGGCGGTTCACTGGAGTTCGTCGTAGTGACAATGCTTATGAGTCCGTTTGCCCCGCTGGATGCCTTTGTTATGGCGCTGATGGTGCAGTCCCGCCATTTGTTTTACGGTATTTCTATGCTCAAGAAATATGAAAACATGGGGTGGAAGAAACCGTTTCTCATGTTTTGGATGTGCGATGAAACATTTGCTTTGAATTACACAGCCACAGTGCCGCGTGATGTGGATCGGGGCTGGTTCATGCTCTGGGTATCCTTCCTGAATTATTTCTATTGGGTCAGCGGCGCCGCGGTAGGCGGACTTTTGGGATCACTGGCAGCATTTGATACAAAGGGGCTCGGTTTTGTGATGACCGCGCTTTTTGTTGTTATTTTTCTGGAACAGTTTTTACGGGAGAAAAAACATTATACCGCAATGATCGGCGGCGTGTCGGCAGTGGGGTGTCTGGCTGTTTTCGGCGCGGAGTCGTTTATACTTCCGGCCATGGGTCTGATCCTGGCGGCGATTACGCTTTTGCGGAAGCCGATTGAGAAAGCAGGGGGATTTTTATGACGGAAATGCCTTTATATGAACAGGTTCTCACGATTGCTGTCTGCGTTCTGGCAACGATGGCAACACGGATGATTCCTTTTTTTCTTTTCCGGCCCGGGAAAAATCTGCCCGCTTATATCCAATACCTTGGGAAGGCGCTGCCCTCGGCGGTATTTGCCCTTCTTGTGGTGTATTCGCTGAAGGATATTCATTTCTTTTCGGGAAATCATGGTGTGCCGGAGGCGCTGTCTCTTGCGGTGACGGTCGCGGTGCATGTGTGGAGGCGGAACATGCTTCTTTCCATGGCGGCAGGTACGGCATGCTGCATGGCGCTGACAAGGGTTTTGTAGAAAGCGGTAAATATGGAAAACCGGGGAAATATTTCCTCGGCTTTTTGAATCTCTTCCTTTGGAACTTATTCATTTGTACGCCTGCGATGATTTGCTTTATAATCATAGGGAGGCAGCCATAAATACTTTGAGAGTTTAAAATACTCCAAGAAGCATGAAAACAGCAATGAACAAGGAGATAAAAGCAATGTCCGGCTCAACGGATAAGATATTACAGGCGCTTGAAGCGGAACAAATCCGCCGCCTGAACCTTACAAAAGAAGATTTACAAAAATCATACCGTAAATTGGCGGAACAGAATTTTCCTGACGGTCAAAGAATCCGATTTATTGCTGATTTAGGAGCCTGTAAAGACGCGGCATATCATTATCGGCTTATTTGTAAAGACTGGGAAGAAGATAAAAAGCTGCATTTAGAAAGCAGCTTTGATCAACACGGAAGAGAAGGCCTTGCGTTTTTATTTGAACAGCTGGATACAGTCAGGGATGAAAAGTTAAAGATATTGACCGCGTTTCTCATAGCGGAAACTCTTTCCAAGTTGAAGCATAGAGATTTTTATGTATCATTCTGCGATCGGCTTATTCCTGTTCTTGTTTCACTTATTGATACAAATGAAAATATTCTTCGCCGTAAAATTATCATCGCTTTCGGGTGGATAGGCTCATCAAAAGAAATGGATATCTTAACAAGACAAATATCCAGGGATAAAGATGCCCTTTGCCGGGCATGGTCTGCAGCGAGTCTTATGCAGATGTCATTTCATAGAGTGGAACGGGAAATGCTGCGGGCGAAAACAAAAGAAGTATTTGTTCAAGCCATTACAGAAGAGAAAGACTTATATGCCTGCGGAATGATGATAGAAGCAACGCAAACATTGTTCAGCAAAAAATGGATATCTTCAACTGCTGTAGAAAATATGGAGCCTGAAAAGATAGAAAAAGCAAGACAGTCTGCCATCAGGTTTTTGAGCAAGTGTTAGATAAAAAATATAGAAATGCAGGAAACAGTCAATCAAAAATAATGGTTTACTGTTTTTTGCTGTTCAAAAGTAGAAAGGGTGTCAAATGAAGAATACCAATAAATCAAAACGGTACCTGATAAACGCTTCGTACGGCGCATGTGCGGAAGCGGAACAGGTTTTTCGTAACGGCGGGGACAGCATACTGCATGGCGCTGACGTGTTTATTGTAGAAACCGGCAGCAAGGGCGGAAAGGATGTTTTACCCAGTACGGATCTCTATGCGGCCGCAATGCGGGGAACCGGAGGATTGATAAGGATAAGGAGGTAAAGTTAAGAATACATAATGGTACTCAGGCCAATTTCAGAATAGTGATGAGTAGATAAGAAGCCTTTCTGATAGATAAGTACAGAAAGGCTTCTTATGTGAAAAGATAAAATATCTATTTATAAGATTTTATTTATGAAATATAAGAAGAAACGAGAGGATATATGCATATATTGACAAGAATAATAGAAAAGGATAATAATTAAATAAAAATGAGGGTATAGTTTAAAAATAACACAAAGCAAATTAATGATTTTGAAAGAGAGGGTTATGGAAATGAATAGGAATTTGATTAGAACAAGTTTGTTAATGATTTTTATGAGTATTCCGGTAGGGTATTCAAATGTTGTATTTGCCGAGGCTCCGGTGTATTCTTTGGATCCGGTATATGTTGTCGGAGCGCATAAAGTTTTGGATTCAGATAAATTCGGAAATATTATTACAGAGCAATCTTACTATAGAACGGGCGGAGATGTGGAAGTGGTAAACAGGAAAGAAATAGAAGATCATCATTATAATTCTATTTCAGAAGCGATTAAGTCTATACCCGGCGTGACATTCTCCAATCCAGGATACCGGGCGAACTGGTATGGATATGCAGCCTATTGCAATGCATTTTCTATCAATGGAGATACCCGTGTTGTGGTTCTTGTTGATGGGCGGCGTGTAGATAATCCGGCGACGGAATTGTTTGGTGACAGCTCCGTATCGGCAAGTAAGGGCATGACAGATCTTGATCAGGTTACAAATATAGAAAACGTGGAAAAGGTGGAGGTTATTAAAGGACCGGGCGCATCTGTATATGGAGCAGATGCTACCGGCGGTGTAATTAACATCATTACCAGAAAAGGAACAAAAGTGACTCGTGGAGCAATTGAACTTGCTACAGGATCGTGGAAGCATCATCTGTATAATATAAGCTTGTCCGGCCCCGTAGGAGATAAATATTCATACTTTGTTTCTGCAAATCGGGAAATGTCCGGTGATTCGTATTTTTACGACAGAATGACTGGTGCGAATCATAAGTATTACAATACTCATTATAAGGAAGAAGGGATAAGTGCGAGATTTGACGGGGAATTTGATGATGACCACAGCTTGAGAGTATGGTTCAATCATAACAATGGCAAGGACGGTTGCCCCAATGATGCTATTGATTACAGGTACTGGAATGAAACGGATTGGAATCGGATTATAGATAATGCTCAAAATAATGGAAAGTTAGGAGATACGGATAATCCCGGATATCGCAATGTGTATGCGATTGACTCCATGTTCGGCAGCTATACTGCGTATAATAAAAATGATTTGGATATTACGTATACATTTAAAAGAGATCATGGCTTAGAAAACTTTGTCCGCGTGTATAACCAGGATCATCATTACCAGGTCTTTGATAAGTATAAATGGACCTATCCCGATGGGACTACTTTGGCGCCCTGGCCGGGAAATTATGATAAGTTTAAAGAATTCATGGATCTTTGGGGCGGTCCGATCTCAAAAGAACATATTAATACATACCATGTGGAAAAGAATAAAGGGATAGAATTACAATTGGCCAGACAGATAAAAAATAATGATATCATTTTTGGCTTGACGTATGATAGAGGGGAAAATAATGATTATAAAAAGAACTATAAAACCGGAGAAGTGAAGGTTGGAAAGACGCAAAGAGATACACTTGTCGGTTATATACAGGATAAGATCCGTTTGAGTGATAAATTTGAAATAACTCCGGCTGTCCGCATGTCGCATTATGGAAATTATAGTGCTCATATTTATAAAAGAGATTGGTCAAATGGGACAATTTATCCGGTCGATTATGATGATACAGGACGCAGAACACAGTTTACCCCCAGTTTGTCAATGCAGTATCTATTTACGCCCCGTTTAGCGGGCTATTTCAGCTGGACCAATATTTACAGGCCTATTAAGCAGCAGGATTTATTTGAAGCAGATATATTGGATGACAAACCGTTAAAGGATGAAAAAGGGAATGTGTATACGATCGGCCTGCGGAGCAGAATCGGTTCAAATACCACTTTGGGCATTCATTATGCGATTACCAAAATGAGTAATTCTGTTACCAAATATTCTGTATACAGCAAGAAAAAATCTGACTATGTAACGAAAGCGATCAATGCCAGGGAAGATAAAAAATCATTTAATGTTGTCTTAAATCATAAATTGGGAGACCATTGGTTTTTAGGGGCTTCCTATACTTACCTATATGATAAATTTAAAGGGAAAGACGGGGTAATCCTGGACCCGGATATCTCATGGGATGGCAATCAGTCAGCCAATATAGACGCCATGATTAACCATCTCCGCCCGATAAATTATTATGCAATGAATGTGACTTATCAATGCGGGAAATGGAACAGCAGTTTGCTGTTGAATTTATTCAGCGGCTGTGACAAGGATGCGTTTACAAATAATAATTACATTGTTGCAGATTTGTCTGTCAATTATAAAATAAATACCAATAAATCCGTGTACCTTAAAGTTAATAATTTAACAAATGAAGGCTATGAGAATATGTACTATAAATATGATGGAAAAGGTGCTAAACCTCAGCCGGGCAGAAGCTTTATGTTGGGGTTCAGATATGGATTCTAATTATTTAAATAGGAAGTGAATATTATAGGAGGGCTGATGAAGAATATCATAATTCTTGAACTTTTACTGGCTCTCCTTGTTTTATTGCTGGGAGAATCTCTTTTTGATATAAGAAAGGAAGAGTTTCAGGGGGAAACATTAAAAATCGCCTACACGAAAGATATAGGAGACGTAGATCCTTTTGATTCCGGCTCTCCGATGTTTGTCCAGGATTGGGTATATGAGGGACTGGTCGGAATGCAAAATGGAAAGGCTGTTCCTAAATTGGCAGAGTCATGGGAAATTACCGATGATGGTAAAAATTATATTTTTCATTTACGGAAAGATGTCTTTTTTTCAAATGGGAAACCGCTTACTTCGCAAATTGTGAAAGAAAATATATCTGAATTAATTGCTAAAAGAGAGCAGTATGGATTTTTAGATATGTTGAAAAAGATAAGTAAAATCGAAACACCTGATGCGCATACAGTTATCTTTCGATTGGATGAAGTGTGCAGCAGTTTGCTGAATGAATTATCTTTTACTCGTCCGTTGACGATTCATTTTTCCGAATCCGGCAAAGAGGGAAATGAGGTCTTTTATGGGACGGGCAGATGGATACTGAAAAAGAATATAAGAAATCAATATGCCCTGTTTGAAAGAAATGAAAATTATTGGGGAGAAAAGCCTAAGTTCAAATATGTCAAAGTTTCTATCATACCGGAAGTATCAACGATAGAGAATGCTCTTCGTTCCGGTGATGCGGATATGTATGTGGATCAGGATGGAGCGCTCAGTTTTGAAGAAGCATTTAATTTACAGCAGGAGGGGTTTTCTGTAGGAATAACCCCTTTGTCCCAGATTGTTTTAATCGCCTTGAATACGGAGAAAATACGTGAAATACCAATCCGTAAAGCATTGGCGTTGGGAACGGACAAAAGAGGGGTGATACAGTTTTTGGCAGAAGGGAATTTGAAAGAGGCGCATTATTATTGGACGGAGAATTTACCGGAAATGCCGCCTGGTTTGCCATATTACAGCTTTGACAGAAAACAGGCGGATGAAATACTGGATAAGCAGTACCACCGTGGTACGGGTCCTTACCGGGAAAAAGACGGAGTCCGTTTACAACTTTCTTTGGGGTATCCTGCAGGAAATCATAATCAGAGGAATTTGGCCCTTATACTGAAAGATATGTACGCTAAAATCGGAATTGATCTTATTCCTGATGAAGATGATTTTTCGGTGTATTTAAATAAGTTTCGAGACGGGAAGTATGATATGGTTTTATATACAACTTGGGGAAATGCCTATGAGCCTTATTCCACTCTTACAGAGATGAGGACAGACGGTTCGGGGTTTAATATGTTTCAACGTGGTGCAGATGATAAGGAAACTTTATTTAAAGCAATGAAAGAGATGGATTCCAGTCCTGAAAGAGAATCTGTTTTGAGATATATGGAATATATCAATGGCAGCTTTTATAGAAATGTCCTATTTATTCCGCTTTATCATGACTATATTATTCATGTCTGCAGAAATGATATAAGCGGCTTTGTACCGCAGGAGGATGCTAAAGACCGAATAGATATTACACATGTGTTTCGACAATATTAAAGGAGGAATGTCAGATGCTGAATGATGAAATAAAAGATTATTGGGAAGACGAGTCTTATGTTTATAGCGATATCATAAAAAAATCGCTTGATGATGAGGGGAAAAACGCATGGGCAGATTTGGTATTGGGAAATGCCCCCAAAAAAGAAAAGCTGGAAATCCTTGATGTGGGAACCGGCCCCGGGTTTTTCCCTGTCTTATTAGGGGAAAAAGGACATCATGTAACCGGTATCGACATTACGGAAAATATGATCCGGCGGGCTGCAGAAAATATATCCGCAGCCGGGGTTAAGGCGGATTTAGCTGTTATGGATTGCCAGAATATACAATATCATGATGAGAGCTTTGATCTTGTGGTCTGCAGAGACTTAACATGGACACTTGCGGATCCCGTTAAGGCTTATAAGGAATGGACAAGGGTGTTGCGGAAAGGGGGCGTCCTTCTTGTATTTGATGCCTGCTGGTATTTACATCTTTTTGATGAGAAACGTATGAAAGTGTTTGAAGAATGTAACAACAACCTGCGTAAAAAATATGGACATGGTATATTTGACGGACATAAAAATACAAAAAAATGCGATGAACTTTCTAAAAAGCTATTTATGAGCGATAAGCATCGGCCTTACTGGGATATGGAATTCTTAATTTCTTTAGGGTATCGCCGTGTATTTGCAGAACCCAGAATCGATGAACTTGTACGAGATGAAAAGGCCCAAGAATTTTATAAGTTGTTTCCGGAATTTCTTGTGGGCGGAATTAAATAATATCGATAGCAAAGAGATGGAGAGGAGGAAGTATTGAAAAGATTTATAGTCAATTATTTGAAAGACTCATTAATCCTGATTGCGGCTGCATCCTTGATATCCTTTTTCCTGATCCGCTTTATGCCGGGGGATCCGGCTGCCACATACCTCAGTTCAAGAGGGATTCCTGTTACGCCGGAATCATTGCATGCAGTTGCTGAAGAATTGAAATTGTATGATCCGGTTTACATGCAGTATATTTATTGGCTTAAAAACGTGATCCGTCTGGATTTAGGGTATTCATATCTGACGAAGGCACCGGTTGCAGTTGAACTTTTTCGAGCATTTAAATATACGCTTCTGTTGGCATTAAGCTCTATGTCAATGGGGATCATTTTTTGTCTTCTTGCAGGCTGTTATGCGGGGACACATCCTGACAGCCGGTCTGATTATTCCATTCGTTTCTGCGTATTGACGTTAAATTCCGTCCCTTCCTTTATTATCGGTTTTTTACTGATCAGTGTATTTTCAGTGTACCTGCATATATTTCCTGTGCAAGGGGCGTCTTCGTTCCTGCACTTGTTCCTGCCTTCTTTAACTATGGCATTGGGCTATGTTGCGATGTATACGAAACTTTTACGAAACAGTATTATTGATGTTTCGCAAAAACCGTTTGTTGTGTTCGCGTATACCCGTGGTTTAAAAAAATGGGAAATTTTTTGGAATCATATATTTATGAACGCAATATCACCTGTCGTGACTATGGCAGGACTTGAATTTGGAGGAATTATTGCAGGTTCTCTTGTCATAGAGAATGTTTTTGCCTGGCCGGGACTTGGGCGTTTAGTAATTATTGCGATACATGGAAGGGATTACCCTGTGATACAGGGATATATTCTGCTGACAATGACAGGATTTATCATATGCAATTTCATTGCGGAGACAGTTTGTATGAGGGTGAGAAGAAGGTGGGGATGAAATGGGAAATATCCGTTTTGGTTTGCATCGGGAATATCCGCCTTTTTTAATATGTTTTTTATGGGTAATCGTATTCTTTTATTTTCTTGTGGCGATATTTGAACCGTTTTTTTTAATGCATGACCCTAATGCTGTCGACTATACAATGAAATTTGCACAGCCGTCGATCCAATATCCGTTTGGCTGTGACCAATTGGGGCGGTGTGTATATTCCCGTATCATACAAGGGGCAAGAATAAGCATCGGTTATGCGGTGCTGGTCGTATTTATATCATGTATATGGGGAACCTCTTTAGGGATTATTTCGAGTTATTACGGTGGAAAGGTGGATCGGTTGATTGACCATGTATGTAATTTATTCAGGGCATTTCCGGAAATTATTGTTATTTTGATTTTGGCAGGATTGGGCGGAAAGAATATATTTTTTATTTGTGCAGGGATGATGATCATGCATTGGGTAATATATACCCGTGTGGTAAGAGAATTAACTGCTGACGGAAAAATGAAGAATATGGTTTATGCGGCACGTATGGCAGGGAATAAGACACCCCGGATATGGATAAAATACATATTCCCTATTGCCGCACCGGCTGTTTTATCTATGCTGGCTCTGGATTTTGCAGGGTCGCTGCTGGCCATGTCAGGATACTCTTTTCTTGGGCTCGGGGTTCAGCCGCCTCAGGCCGACTGGGGAACATTAATCGGAGAAGCGCAGGCCGTATTTATTTCCTATCCGAGACTTATCTTTTTTCCAAGTATCTCTATCTTGGGAATCAGCCTCAGTGTCAATATGATTGGGGATTGGATCCAGCAAAGATATCAAGCAGGGGAAATGTAATGGGGAATAATTTATTGGAATTGACGGGGGTATCTGCCGAGTTTCAGAGGAAAAGGATTATAGACACAATCAATTTGGCAGTGCCCAAAAGGAGTCGTGTGTCTATAATTGGTACAAGCGGCTGCGGGAAATCCACTCTGTTAAAACTGATAGCAGGTCTTTTGCGGACACCTGCATGGCAAGTCACAGGACAAGCAGCTATCGAAGGCAAATGTTTTAATGCGGGAGATTCTGCTACGTTGCTGACAAACTGTGGACGGCAATATGCATTTATCGCCCAGGATTCGTTAAGCATATTTGATCCGCGGTTAAAAATTAAAGAACATTTTCTTGAAATCAGCAGATTAAGGGATGGGGAAAAAGAAGAGTTTTTGCTGCAAGTGATGTCGTTGTTAAGAAACTTATTGATTACGGATCCGGAAAGAGTACTTGAAAGTTACAGGAATGAATTAAGCGGAGGCACATTACAGAGGATATCCATAGCTATGGGGCTGATTCATAAACCAAGGTTATTGATAGCAGATGAGCCTACATCAGCAATTGACAGGTATTCAAGAGCACAATTGATTTCTGTATTGAAAAAAGTGTATCGTGACACAAATTTAAGTATGCTCATCGTGTCGCATGATATAGATTTTGTTAAAGAAATTTCGGATATTACTTATGTGATGAAGCAAGGGAAGTTTATTGATAAAATTAACACAAAAGAGTTGGGTAATGAAGACAATGATCTGTATACACGATCGTTCCTTCGAGCTTGTAACAGGTGGAAAAAAGAACGTTTATACGAAGGATCCTGATTATCTTATTTAAAGGAGTATCTTTGTGCCGAATATACTTGAATTGAAAAATATTCATCAAACGTATAAAAATGAAGAAGGAGTCAACAGGCCTGTTTTGGATGATGTAGATTTCATGCTGCAGGAAGGAACCTGTCGTGCGATTTTAGGAATGAGCGGCTGCGGGAAAACTACACTTTGCAGGATTATGGCAGGCATTGAAAAGCCGTCAGACGGACTGGTTCGGTATAAAGGGGAAAAGATTAATTGGAAAAGTATTTCGAGGAATAAGATTCAAATGGTTTTTCAAAACAGTTTGGATGCGGTGCCTGGGTATATGACATCCTATGAGATACTGAAAGAGCCGCTTAAAAACTTTTTTAAATGCAGCAAAGAGGAAATCTGGAGTAAGATAGTAGAGATGTTGAAGGCTGTGGGCCTGTCGGAGGAATATACAGGATTGTATCCGCGGCAGTTAAGCGGCGGAGAACTCCAGCGGATATGCATATTACGTGCATTAATGGCAGAACCGGAAATCCTTATACTGGATGAGTCCCTAAGCGGGCTTGATATTTTTACTGAAAATAAGCTTTTAAATTATCTTTCGGATATAAAAGTAAAAAAACATTTATCTATTATATTTATATCTCACAGTATAGAATCTGCATATTATATTGCAGATGGGATTACGGTAATGGATAAGGGGAGAATTATTGAAGAGATTGATGATATTTCCTTGTTTTCAGAGTTGTGCCACCCTTTTACAAGTCGATTGATGCATGGGCTGCCTATATCGGCATCGGCTATGCAGGATTATAATTTTTATCTGGAAAGATTTAAAAAGGGTGATACGAGGTTAGTAACGGTAAAACCGGGACATCGGATTGAATTATAAATAGAATATATCCTGATAACAGTAGGCTTTTGTAACCATCCATATTATTTGAGAAGCGGATGGCTTTGTTTTTTTGCAAAGTTTACGGCCGCAATGCGGGAACCGGAGGATTGATAAGGATAAGGAGGTAAAGTATAATAAGCGGGAATGCTTTACGGGTGTGGAGTATTGTCTTTACATGTAAGGAGGAACGCAGGGTTGTCTTTTTTTTCGAAATTATTGAAAGTAATGAGGCATAAGAAATATCAAAAAAATCCGTTAGGAAAGAAACTTTCTCCTTTGCAGCAGTCTGTTTTAAATATAGGCGCCGTGAATGCGGAGCAAACCATGTATTACTGTGATTCATTGGAAACCGGCTCTGAGAAAGAGGAAATTAGAAATAATTTAGCGGCTTACTATGATATTATTGATGAAGAAAGCGCTTTGCATACGCTGGAATGGCTGCTGGAACGAGGACACCGCGTATACTTTGATGCGATTAAGTTGTTTTCTGCCGGTATATCGCCGTCTATTACCGATGAAATCCTGACACCGGATGAACAACTCGACACACCCCGTTATATGAAGAATATAAAGGAGATGATAGAATCCCTGACAGAAAAAGGATATATCAGTTCCCAGGCGGATTTACGGAATCAATCTGTCCTTGCGTGGGACATGGGGCGGCTGGTGCTGATCGCGCGCTGCTGCTTTGAATGCGGATATATTACGGAAGAAAAAGCATGGTGTTATATGGAAGAAGCACATAAGAAGTGCTGCGCAGTGTATGGCGACTGGAAAGAATTTGCGGCGGGATATGTGATCGGCAGGTGCATGTGGGGCGGTATGAAGCAGATGCCCGGCGGAATCATGGGGATCGCAGAAGGACTGCTCCGCGATCCGGAAAGTCCTTGGCAAAAAGTACAGTTGCATGTATTTGAAATGTAAAGGAGAGTATTTATGGGTATGGAAATAGCATTGATACCGGCAGCTATGTTTATCGTGGGCATCGGCATGATGATTTACATGAAGAAAAAGAGGGACAGCCTGGCGCCGGGATATGCACAGCAGGAAATGAAGAGGTTCGTGAAAGAAATGGTGCCGCAGCTGTCTGAGGAAGAATTTCATGTGATTGACTGCCCCTGGAATGCGGAGCATCATTTTGTTATCGCTTATACGGATGAAAGTATTTTCTTTATCCCCGCCCTTCCCAATCCTATGACGATGAAAATTATGAAGTACAGCGGGGAACGTGGAGCCGGACTGGGCAGTCTGGTCAGCCATACTATTCTTGGCAGTGATTCGGCGGACGGTGTGGAAATGGTGCCGGCCAGTGCCGTTTCCGGTGTGGAGATTGATGAAGGTGCAAGAAAGGTTCGTATTGCTGTCGGAGACGAAGTGAAAAAGTATCAGTTCAAGGAGAAGGACTGCTTTGGAGGCGACCATGAGGAAGCGCTCCGTGATTTCTTTCACTTTCTGCGCGGCATAAGAGGGTAATCCTGATATAAAAAGGAGTGCCTGTAAAAGGATCGGATTTCATGACAGAGGAGTCCGATCTTTTTTGTATGCTCCCTTCAGCTTGCCGGGGTATGACTGCATGTTTTAGATTGCGGACGGAAGCGGCTGCCGGCAGGGAGAAAATATTTCCCTGATGGTGTTTTCCTATTGTTCAGAGGACCTGAAATGTGTTATCATACGCAATAAGCTATTAAGGACAAATCTCTTTTCGAGAGAGAAGTTCTTTTTCGGACTCGTCCGTCGGGGACGGTTCCTGTGGAAGGAATGGAGGGAGCATTATGGCGATTAAGAAGAGAATGGTAGGGATTGTCGGCGTAGGACATGTAGGTGCCCATGTAGCGTTTAACCTGGGGATGATGGGGATTGCCGATGAAGTGCTTCTTTGCGATCTGAAAGAAAGCAAGGTGACAAGCGAGGTACAGGATCTGAATGATGCGGTCATGTACATGCCGAATCATGTCATTTACAAGGCGTCCGATTATGCGGGGCTGAAAGACTGCGATGTCATCGTGAACGCTGTGGGAGATATCACGCTTTGCGCTTCCGGCAGCCGCGACGGCGAATTGGAAAACAGTGTGAAACAGGTGGCCGATTATGTCCCGAAGGTTATGGCCGGAGGATTCCACGGACTTTTTGTGAGCATTACGAATCCCTGTGACGTGGTGGCGAATCTGATCGCCCGTAAGAGCGGCCTGCCGAAGGGGCATGTCATGGGTACGGGGACACTTCTCGATTCTTCCCGTCTGATTCACGCGATATCGGAACAAACGGGCCTTGATTCCCGCGGCTTTACGGCGTTCATGCTTGGAGAGCACGGAAATTCCCAGATTGTTCCCTGGTCGCAGATAACTTTTTACGGCAAGCCTCTGTCGGAAATGGAAAGTGATCCAAAGTTCCGGTTTGATAAAGAGGAAGTACAGGAACGCACTATTAAAGGCGGATGGGTGACTTATTCCGGCAAGCAGTGTACGGAGTACGGCATTGCTTCGGCGGGAGCGACTTTGGTTCGCACGATTCTTCATGATGAAAAGCGTATTCTTCCCTGCTCGGCTCCGCTGGACGGCGAATACGGCGAGTCCGGTATTTTCTGCGGCGTGCCGGCTGTTATTGGCGCGAACGGCGTGGAAAAGGTGATAGAATATAATCTGACGGAAGAGGAGCTGGCCCGCTTCAAGGCGTGCTGTGCGACGATCCGCGCGAATATCGCCAAGGGCGACGCGATCCTCGGCGAATAAGGAAATGAAAGGCTGTGATGGAAATGTCACGGCCTTTTTTGCCGGCGCAGGCGTTTTATTTCTGTAATCGATGGTTTTCTATTGAAATGTACATCGGCGCTGAGTACAATAAAAAATATATATGCCATTTTTATCTGAAAGAATGCAATCGACACATAGGGGGAGTTGCTTATGAGGAAAATCCAGAAGGTCTTGGTAGCTAACCGGGGCGAGATCGCCATCCGTGTATTCCGTGCCTGCAATGAGCTGGGCATCAGGACGGTGGCTGTTTATTCCAAAGAGGATGTACTGTCTCTTCACCGGAACCGTGCTGATGAAGCGTACCTGGTAGGGGAAGGAGATAAGCCGATTGATGCTTACCTGGATATAGAGGATATTATCCGTATCTGTAAGGAGCATCATGTGGATGCTGTCCATCCCGGTTACGGATTCCTTGCGGAAAATGCGGAGCTGGCGAAACGCTGTCAGGAAGAAGGACTTATTTTCATCGGGCCGCGTGTGGAACATCTGATCATGTTCGGCGATAAAGTGAATGCCCGTATCCAGGCGGAAAAGGCGCAGATTCCCATGATTCCCGGCACAAACGGTGCTGTGGAAAGCTTTGATGAGGTCAGAGCTTTTGCCGAGAAATACGGTTTCCCTGTCATGATTAAAGCGGTCAATGGCGGCGGCGGACGGGGTATGCGGAATGTGGACCGCATGGAAGATCTGGAGGAGGCGTATCACCGCGCGAAGTCGGAAGCGAAAATGGCTTTCGGCAGCGATGAGGTGTATGTGGAAAAATGTATCATGAATCCGAAGCACATCGAGGTGCAGATTTTCGGTGATGAAGCGGGACATGTTATTCATCTGTTTGAACGTGACTGCTCTATCCAGCGCCGCCATCAGAAAGTTATTGAAATGGCGCCTGCCTGGTCGCTTCCGAAGAAGCTGCGTGATGATATCTGTAATGCCGCCGTCAAGCTGATGAAGAATGTCAATTACCTCAATGCAGGGACGGTAGAGTTCCTTGTGGATCAGGATGAAGAACATTTCTATTTCATTGAAGTGAATCCCCGTGTGCAGGTGGAACATACGGTCACGGAAATGATTACCGATGTGGATATCGTGAAGACACAGATTCTTATTGCTGAAGGCTATTCGGTGGATAGTCCGGAAGTGGCAATCGGTCTGCAGCCGACGATCTGGTTCAAGGGGGTGGCGATCCAGTGCCGCATCACGACGGAAGATCCGCAAAACGGCTTCATGCCTGATACAGGCAAGATCATTGCCTACCGTTCCGGCGGCGGGCCCGGTATCCGCCTGGATGCGGGTACGGCGTATACGGGAGCGGTGATTACTCCTTACTATGATTCACTCCTGGTCAAAGTAACGGCCCACTCGCTCCATGCGAAGGATACGATATACAAAATGCTCCGCTGCCTTGATGAATTTCGTATCAGCGGTGTGAAGACAAATATATATTTCCTTCAAAATATGCTCCGCACGAAGGATTTTCAGGAAGGTCTCTGTGATGTCAATTACATCGACCGCCATCCGCAGCTTCTGGATGAACCTGAAGCAATCAGCGACCGCGGTACGAAGCTGCTCCACTATATCGGAGATATCACCGTCAACGGCTATGCCGGGGCGGGTGCGAAAGAAAAACCCGATTTCGCTCCGGTAGCGCCTCTTTCGGCAGAGGGGGAAACAGTACCCCGCGGTACAAGGCAGATGCTGGAAGAATGGGGACCTGAAAAATTTTCCAAATGGGTCATGGATCAGAAAGAACTGATGATCATGGATACGACATATCGTGATGCCCACCAGTCGCTTTTGGCGACCCGTGTGAGGACACACGATATCATGAACGCGATCCGTTACACCGCATGTCATGTGCCCCAGCTCTTCTCTTTTGAAAACTGGGGCGGCGCGACATTTGATGTGGCCTATCGTTTCCTTGATGAAAGTCCCTGGGAACGGCTTCGCCGGATGCGTGAAGCAGCGCCGAACATCCTTTTCCAGATGCTCACCCGCGGCGCGAATACGGTAGGATATACGAATTATCCTGAAAATGTGGTCCGCCATTTCATTGATGAAGCAGCAGACAACGGGATTGACGTGTTCCGTATATTCGACTGTCTGAACCAGCTGAGCCACATGACGATTTCCATCGATGAAGTCCGCAAGAAGGGTAAACTGGCGGAAGCGTGCTTCTGCTATACTGGGGACATCATGGATCCGAAGCGGCAGAAATATTCTTTGAAATATTACACGGATCTGGCGAAAGAAATGCAGAATGCCGGCGCCAATCTGATCGCTGTCAAGGATATGGCGGGACTTTTGAAACCGGAAGCGGCATACGCTCTTGTGGCCGCATTAAAAGATGCCG
>UMFA01039613.1_pt1 | contig 16995 bp, 14 predicted proteins | sample 1964891 | NCBI WGS metagenome assembly UMFA01 (sample SAMEA4836034, study PRJEB28245) | human gut metagenome | biome: gut microbiome; material: fecal sample | place: Denmark | collected 2008
TAAACAACTTATGCTCCGAAACGTTCGGCTCCACCACCATGATGTCAGCGTTGTTGCACGACTGCAACACCTTCGTCGTTATTCCCTTGGCCGGAGACTCGCGCAAGTCATCGATATCAGGCTTGAAAGCCAAGCCCATCATTGCCACCGCCGGCTTACGTCCGTGTTTCAGCTCAAACCGTAGCATGGCGTTCCTCACTTTCTCAGCGCACCAAAATGCCTTGTAATTATTCGTCTCACGGGCCGTCGAGATCATGCGGCTCTCCATCGGAAACTCCGCCGTGATGAAGTAAGGATCCACCGCTATGCAATGACCGCCAACACCACAACCCGGCCGTAAGATATTCACACGGGGATGCCTGTTCGCCAAATCGATCAGCTCCCACACATTGATTCCCGCTTTATCGCAGATAAACGACAGCTCATTGGCGAAAGCGATCTGTACGTCCCGGCTTGAGTTCTCGGTCAATTTACACATCTCGGCCGTCTTGCTATTCGTTGGGTGAAGCGTACCCTTCACGAACTGGCCGTAGAACTCCATCGCCTTACGGGTAGAGGCCTCGTCCATGCCGCCGATGACCCGGTCGTTATGCACCAACTCATGGATCACGTTACCCGGAAGCACCCGCTCCGGGCAATAAGCGATATAGATCTTGCCTTCCAGCTCCGGCCGCTCCGAGAAAATCAACCTAGCCATCCGCTCGGTCGTCCCCACCGGCGATGTAGACTCGATCACGTACAAATCCCCCTCCTTCAACAAAGGAAGCACCATACGGGTAGCCGACTCAACGAACGATACGTCCGGCTCATGATCCCCCTTGAAAGGAGTGGGTACCACCATGAAATAAGCGTCGCTCACCTGAGGCTCGGTGTACGCCTTGAAATGTCCGGAGGCCAGTACCTCCCGCAACATCTCCTCCATACCCGGCTCGATGATATGCAATTTTCCTCGGTTGGTAACCTCCACCACTTGGGCGTTAATATCCACGCCGGCGATATCCACCCCGTGCTTTGCGGCAATAATAGCCGTGGGCAGGCCAATATAGCCCAACCCCATGAAACATGCTTTCATATGATATGTTATTATGTTATATTGATTTAGAATAAAAAAAACGGAGATATAAATTAAATCAGTCCTAATTTCACCCGAAGCAAGAACCTCACTAAATGTATTTGTCTTTTAATTCGAACCGGTTCCTTCACCAAACGATAGGCCCATTCCAAATTATGTCGTACCCACCATTGCGGGGCACGTTTCACGTTACCGGTATATACATCAAAGCTACCACCTAGACCTTGATAGACAGCTTTATGTCGTTCGGCCATCTCTTCCATTAGCAATTCCTGTTTTGGGGAGCCCATCGCCACAAAAACCACATCCGGCCGTTTTGTCACGATATCTTCCAATAAATTTTTTCGCTCTTCCTCTGTTTTAATATAGCCATTTCGGAAGTTGGCAATCCGTATACCGGGATAATCCTCTTTTAGCTTTTTTACGGTCCGTTCGATTACTTCTTGTTTTCCACCAACCAAGTAATAACTCTTTCCTTGTTGATAGGTCATATTGATGATACGCAACCACAACTCGCACCCCGGAATCTTGATCACTTCCTTATGCCCTTTCTCTTTCAACGCCATGACCGCTCCGAAACCATCACAATAGCCTATATTTCGGTTGATGATAGAACGGGTCTGATCCGTAGCATGCAAAATCTTTTCCGCATTGATAGCCACCAATATCCCCTTGTGCCGACTCACAAAAGCCAACAATTCCTCATGCGAAGTAAAAGGATATACCTTCACCCCGTTCAAAGAAACTCTTTCCATATATGTTTTTGATTGTAAAAATTCGATCGGTAAGGTTTTAGTAGTCTATTACAGCAATAAAAAATCTCCTTTTCATATACATTCACTTTCCATCAAATAATGTGACATTGCATTAAACATAAAAGCGTTACTCCATCGCATATATGAAATTTTGGAACTGAAACTGGGTTTCAGTTGATAATAAAAATATCCTTTCTTATCCTGCATCTTCAAAATAGTCCAGTTTAACACTCTTTCTGCTAGACTCGCATATTCATCATATTTATGTAACCGTGCTAAAGTCACAAACAACTGTCCCGGACAATGAATATCTATCGGATACATTTTGTCATCAAAATACTTTGGAGTTCCATCCGGCTCAAAAAAATGACGGATATAGTAATCAAATCCCTTTTCTATATAGGTATTATACTGCCTATCTCCGGTCAATTCTTGATAAGCGATAAGCGCATCCAAATTATAACCCGTATGAAAACTATCCACCCAATTCTGAACCGGTAACATTCCGTACACCCATGCTCCATCCTGCCGTTGTCCGGCACAACACGCTTTTATACTTTGCCCAGCCAAATCACGATACGTATTATTACGTGTATAATGATAACAATAACTCAACAATCTCGATCCCAACAAAGAAGCATTGAACACCGTATCATTACCTTTCAGCGGACTATACGAAAACAAAAATCCATCTTTATAAGGAGTACGATGTAAATCCTTTATCACGAAATCGGCAGCAGACAAGGCAATCTTTAAATATCGTTCATCTCCCGTTATCTCATAAGCCTCCATCAAAGCTGTAGCACAAAAGTTAGTAGCCACTACAGTTGGAGTACTCTTAGGGAAAAGAAACAATCGCCGTGCCTGCCAATCAAAGTTATATCCCCAACAAGCACCACTATAATTTCCTTTCGAGCGCAAGGATATCAATAAATCGGCCAGCGCAATGATCTGTTCTTTCACCTGTTCAGCCGTACCCCATATAGATTCCCATTCCGGATGTTTCCGCACAGTTTTATACAAATTGCAATAACCTGATAAGAACAAGCCAATACCTTTCGCATTATACTCTTTCGGAACAAGCGCTATACGCCTCAAGTTAATGGGACAACGCTTAAAACCTTGAATTACCACCAATCGGCAAATAGCCGATCTTTTCAAGAAAGGGAGAGCTTGAAACAGCTTAGAATTCAATCCATCATATGGATCCCAACCTTTGAAGTGCTCTGATTCACAATAATGCTTCAAGCATTTAAAACTATCTACTATTCGATTCATCATCTCTTATTTTGATAATCTTAGCCGGTATTCCTGCAACAACCGCATTTTTGGGAACAGGTTTATTTACCACCGCATTAGCCCCAATTTCAGCATTATCACCAACCGTTATACCACCAAACACAATAGCACCTTTATGAATACGTACATGATTACCTATTATTGGCAAACCGGGATACCTCGAATTACCCCCCCCCTATTGTAACTTGCTGTCCTACAGAACAATACGATCCTATTTTAGCTTTTGAATGAATAATCACTCCAACACCTCCATAACCTAGTCTCGTTCCCTTTCCAATTTCCGCCTGATAAGGGACTTTACTATTGTAAATTAAGAAGATAATCAGTGTAATCAACTTTGGTAAAAATGGCACATGATGTAGATATAGCCACCGTGATATACGGTAAAAGAAAATAGCGTTAAGCATATATTATAAAGATTTTAAATATTCCGAAATAGTTATATATTGGAATCTGGAAGGCTTCCTTTTCAAAAGGAACTCAAGTCCTTTAGAAGACACAAAGCTCTTTGGATGTCCAACCAAGACAAATAAACTTCTATCATTTTGATTTTCTATGGTTTTCAAAAATTTCCGATGCATTCCTTTAGTAAAAAGACAATAGTCCCAAGTCTGCGCTTCTTTTTGAAAGAAATATAGCAATCTGCTAATATGTCCTCCTCTACCTTTAGGAATTTTCGCATCAAATGCGTCTTTGGCAGATTTACGGTTTCTTAAAAGTGATTTTACACGATCTAAAGATAGATATTTTTGTAAGCGTAAAATAGGAAATGCAACAATGGGTAATTCAATCAAATCTGATTTTATATTTGACGATGTTTCCAGATTATTTCCACAATACCACATACCCACATCCCCTTTTACGCCGGTATAATCATATTTCGATAAAAATCCATTCTCCTTTCCCCCCGGATATATTGAAGAATCAGCTCTTAAGCCAGCCAACCTCATAGCGCTAGACAATTCATCTGATGGCTGCGCATTATAGCCACCAGCCCGCAATACCTCGCAATTATATCCATTCCCCAGTAATTTTTCTATAGTTTCTTTCCCTCTTTGCAGTAAACACAATAATGAATTTTCACCCGTTCCTTCATAATCACCCAACCTCCATTTTTCCAAATTTACCTTCCAACCATTTTCTGTCCAAAAAGCATCTACCCATTGTGGATGCAAATGTAGTTGAATATCATGTCCGTATTCAAAAGCTCGCTTTAATTGCCGCTCCATCGCTTCTATAGGATTACGATCATATCCCATTCGATTTCCACTTTCCCACTCCTCTTTTAGTTTCCAATATTCGATCACTTCAAAAAAGATGGTGAGTTTAGCGTTATATTTTTCTACTATACCAAGTATTTTGTCTGTTGGCTCTATGATATGCTTAAACACATCTCCACTACCATTGCCATACAGTTCATAATCCAAAGTAAACAATAATGTTTTCATCACTTTATTTTTTCAATAAGCATCTATCTTCATCTATAAATGGCCTATTACTATGGGTAAGCATAAAAAGCTTGTTTTTTCCTAATGTCGGTAGCGACTGTTTCCTTGCTGGAACTCTTTTTTCACCGTAGCGAATAAGGACTGATGGTCTACAAGGACTACAAATTTTAAACCAAAAGGAAACTGTTTATAAGTTGACGGCGCAATATCTTTTACATAATCCCCTCCGGGGATACAATGATCTATTATATAAGGATCATGTATATAGGTAGACACTTCTATAACATCACGGTTCACCAGCCTTACTTTCAGTTTTCTCTTTTCCTTGTAATAGTAAAAATCAAATGGCTCAGAAAAGACATCCTCAAACGTATGGATTATTGGGAGATTCTTCAATCCAAGACACAAAGATTTAGATCGGCCACTTAATAATAATCTACCATAAGGAGAATCCCAATAAAACGGGGTTTTAGATTTATCATGATTACTTACAATAGCTTGTGCTATTCCTCCCCACGCACATACTGCCTTCGTTGGATGTACGCTCTTAAACACGCCATCCATAGACGCAAATATATTAGTGAGTACTCCCATTCCCGACTTAGTTAGAGCCATATCAAATATTTCATCTTTTTGTACCCATTCATCAGAATTCATAGGGGGGTAATAAGGCATCATTATTAGTCCTTTCTTTGTAACTATTGATTGAAGCACCTCTATAGCTTCACGGGGGGAAAAAGCAGCATTTAAATTACCAAAGCTAGATGAGACAATTAAATTATCTCCCTCCCTTATACCCAAATCATCCACAAGCAATTTGCGGAAATCCTCTAACGAAGTCTTAGGCTGTTGTCCATTCAATATTTGCCTAAAATGCCTTTGTCTCTTTCTTAAATTTACCCGCATCTGCGAAGGCATAATTTTTTTCAATGTACGCTTTACGTAAAACTTGATGTTCATTATATTGATCAATTTGATTTATTACCATCTTGAATTTTCCTCTGGCCGTATAAGTCAGGTCTTTGATATCATGCACTAAAGAGATACTATAATCGAATGTGCCCACTCCAACCAATTCCTCAAAGGCTCGAACAAAAAGAGTTTTGTCTTCATCCGAAAAAACACCGTCAGGTACAATGTATATAGAAACCTTTCCCTTCTCTGTTTGTATCATCTGCATCGCTTTACAATGATGTGCTTTCTTAGCTATCTGGTTCAATCTTTGACATATTTCTCCATGCTTACCCACAAGATAATCGTCTATACGACCGAGAATACGTTTAATGCGATGAATAGCAAATTTATTCCTCTTTATTTCCTTTTCATCATACAATTCAATGATGTCATTCGATCTATAGCGAATCATGGGAAAGGACTCATTTATGAGGGATGTACAAATCTCTCCATCCTCCAAATATTCATTGATACTATATCCTGGAGCTTCGTAATAGCCTTTGTGGTCATCAGATTCCACCAAATAGATAGTTCTCTCTGTCATTCCATAGCGATCATATATTTGTGTATGCAACAGCTCCTCTATCAATTCACGCTGGTAATCAAGAAGAGTCTCGCTTGATGTAAAGGCAACAGGTATATACAATTCCAATCCAGCATCACGAAGCATCAATGCTAAAGTGTAGAGAGAGCTGGGATAGCCTTCAATCGCAACTGGTTTATGAGCTAATATATGATCATAATAATAATGTATTCTCTCTGGGTTAATATTGTAACTAGAAAAAAACAACGTGTTACTTGCGTGGACTTTCAACATCATGTCTCTTTTGTCCAAATTCCCTCTTAATGAGACTAAAGGTTGTCCGTATGTAAATCCTTCTCTTTTCCTTGTTACATAAGCATACGCCTGATTACGCCATATAGAACTCCAGTCTTCATAAACCCTAAGTGGAGTTCCTGTGGTTCCACTGGTATTAGCAACTATCACTTTCCAACGAGGTACAGTTAGCATCTCATCCGCATGCAATCTTACCATGTCTTTAGTAATAACAGGTAGTTTTTTTATATCATCTAAGCACTTAATATCTTCTTTCTTGATACCAGCCTCTGTATACAATTTGTGGTAAAAAGGAGATTTATCATATGCCCTTTGGAAAATTTCCAAAAAGCGCCGCTCATTACGCTTACGTAACTCCTCTGGAGACATGGAAAACAGCGCATTCACCTCTTTTATATAAGGACGAATAATAGGATAGCTACGAAGCATATATTTGCAACTCTCCATTAGGTACTTTTTTAAATTCATCGATTCTTTATATTTGTTCTAATTCATTGTAGTGTAATCTGGACTCAGATTCAATTTCCTACGCATACCGCCACATGTCACTTGCAAATGTGCTAAGCCGAAGCCTAAATTCATCTCTATAGCTTGAATACCACTCTTGGTTAAAGCGATATCCCAGCCTATCTCCCTCAAACAAGGGAACTCATCAGCATAAGCCAATACGGTACTTCTTATTTCCTTCCAACCCTCAATTGTTTTCCCTTTAAATATAAAACCTGAATCTGGGTGTGCAGGATAAGTTCCTCCACCATGCTCGGCAGTAGCTAGAGGAGAAAAAGCTCCAGTTTTTACATCTATTTCTATCGACATTCCTCCTTGGTGACTATTATCCACCTCCCTGCCATTGCGCCCTATACGCATCACACAAGCACAAAGGTGAGGCTTTCCTTCGTAGAACTGAGTAATCATCCGAAGCGTGTTAACAGAAGAATCATTAATCTTGGCTATATCCGCACGCTGCTCTATACCTGCTTGTACCACATATTGAGTCTTATGATCAAGTCGAGAGATGAAAGCACTCAACTTACCATCACGCCCCTTTTTGAATACCTTGATACCTGTTCCACCATGGCCATTAACTGGCTTGAAAAAGAGACGTTCTCCATCCCTAAATGACTTCTGAAGCAGAGTGTCACACGTTTTCAGGCCTTCAGGTTCGCAAAGCCTCCCATGATGTACCACTGCTAACACCTCGGGAGTGGCAATATGATGCCGTTGGAAAAGATAATATAGTTGAAGTTTATCATCATAGATCTTTCGATTCACCTCTTTAAGCTGAGGAGACAAATAAAAATTGTAATAATAATATGCGGGAATATAATCCAGCAACTCCTCTTGACTTAACAACTTATTAAACAGCCCATAACGCACATAATGAGCAGGATCGCATTTCCAGTAATCAGCCACCATTTTCATCTCCAGCTTGATTTGCTGCTTACTTTTTAAGGTGGAAACTTTCATACGTTTAAGATTCACCTTATAGTCTGTATCCACCCATTTATAACGTGAGAAATAAACCCATTTGCTCTTCTTTAGTAATTCCTCCATGCAACGATAAACCAATTATATTCAACACTTTAATATCCACAACATTATTAGTATCATACCGATAAACTGCCTCTTGACAATTATGAACCAACTCGTTATAATTCGCAATGCCCATCACCGCTCGTTTCATCACCTCTACAAGTCCATCTACAGAATGAGTAGGATATATAAATCCGGTATGTCCATGCTCTATAAACTCAGGGTTGAGATTCCAGTCGGAAGCTAATAGGGGTAAACCTGCTTTGTAAGCATCTATTACCACCCCAGGAAACCCTTCGCCCAACCAATAAGTGGGAAATAACATATAATGATAACGGGCTATAACCGTATAATTCTTCTCTTCCTTCAAATTAATACTACCCAGATAAGACACATTTGGAAGTTCTTTGCAGTCTGTATCAAATTCTTCACGGTACTCTTCATCCAAACGACCATAAAAATCTACCGTAAACTTAGCAGACAAACCTTCTGAATTAAGTTTCCGTATACTCTGCATAATATATCTGCAACCCTTATCAGGCGTAATACGAGAAAGAAATAAAAAATGGATTCGTCCATCCCTATATTTCTGTGCTATTGGCAACGTTCCTATTGTTTTGAAATTGGGTAGATAAAGCACATTCTTATACCCCAACAGTTCCATACCATGTTTTATTTTTTTACCCTCTACAATATAGAGATTCATCATTTTCAAGTATTTCTCGGCATATATTCCTGCTTGGATACGTTCCACCAAGTTTCCGCCAATCACCCAATAAACCATATGCAGTTTGACAGGGTAAAATCTTAATAATCTCATCAAGGGATAAATGTTACCGAAAGAGGTCGAGAAGATGAAAGTGGCTTTGGGATGAGTCAATACATTACCCCAAAATCGAAGTAAGAGTTTAATCAACTTAAACTTATTGCGACTACAGCCAAAAGAATCAAGAACCGTGACTTGAGCTCCAAGTTCTCTCAGTCTGCGTATTATTTCCTTATTCTTAGTCAATTCTCCACCAAATTGTTTCTCCTTACCTACTCCTCCTAAGAATATTATTCGCTTCTTACAAGAAAGTGTCTCTTTGTTTGTTAAATTCATTATTTGATTTTCTTTTTTATCCATTGAGCTTTTACTGAATGGCTTATATTTAATATATTTCTCATGCTACTTAGTGCATAGCTATCCTTTTCATAGCACCTATACACATCACATACAATGATCCTATTGCAACCCAAAGAAATGCATTCCCCAAATAATCCGAATTTATAACAGAAATAAATGGGAACGTACAAACAAAACAAATTGGTACATAAACAATAAAAGTACCCTGTGTCAGCTTATACAATCGATATAAAATCGAGCCTAACACAAAACAGGCAAATAAGAAGAGATATATACCATACTCAATTAAGAATTCCGCAAACAGATTATGAGGACCAGTTAAGAATGTAGATGAATATCCCATAGGACCAATCCCCCAAAAGTTAGAATCCATAAACAAATCCAGTCCTCTATAAACCATATTCATCCGTCCATCATCCTCTAACGCATTGACGACCTCACTTCTTTTAATCAATTGATCAAACAATATATTACCATATAAAATAGCAATGGAAACGACAAGACATAAAGTACCATATATAAGACCTTTATTACGTCTACCATATCTTTTATAATAAAAATACAAGAAGATTATAGCGTCTATACAAATAGCCAAAATAGAACCTCTTGAAGAATTAATTACGGGTACTATTATTGTAAGCAATAATAATCCAACAGAAAATAGGTATTGTTTATTATTCTCACACAAAAGGACATTTAAAAACAAATATGGAAGCATAAAGGATATTACCGTATTATATTCATTCGGATTTCCAAATGTAGCCCCAGCGAATTTCTCAATAACCCCATTTAACAAACGCCCACTCTCAACACGTGACGACAAATGATCCAATGTATATAGATGATTTGAGGTTGTTAGTTCCCATATGGCAATAGGCAATGTCAGCAACATAAAAAGAGACCAACCTCCAATAAGCGATTCTATTGTGCGATTTGCTCTTTTAGCGAAACGAGTCAATGAATAGATAATATTCATCGAGAGAAAAATATAAACTAATTCTATCTTCGCATTAAAATAATCAACAGACCATGTTAATGATATAAGTCCATAGAGAAAGAAGCAAAAAGCAAATAAACTTGCATTCTTAAAATAAAATCTCTCCCGTCCTAGAATAGCTGCATGAATATTAAATGGCAAAAGAAATATTGATATCAATCGTATAGCTTGAAAAGCTCCTCCTATCTTTCCAAAAGCCAGCGAGCCTATTATCAATATAATATACCAATCATATTTGTTAAATAATAATTTATTCGCACTACGCATCATTCTCAACTATAACTTAGCATCAAAAAACGCTTTACTTTAATAATCAAACGAGTGAGTCGACCGCCCAATAGATGAGCGACATTTCGTTTCATTTTATGTGTTCCTCCAATCCAACTTCCCGCAAAATGATGAATAGTAAGCGTATTTTCTGTCAGCATTAAACCTCGGCCTTCTTTTAGTTTCGGGCATAAATAATCCTGAGGCAACAACGTAAAGCCCTTGATTGTCTGCTTCTGGTTATTGGGAACAAAACCATATTTCAAACAAGTATTCGTGATTCGAGTTACATTTGTAGTCATATCCAAACTTCCATCCGGAAGTTTAAAATGAATCCCGTCATACTCATGGAGCAGCTCCTCGAAGAGGGGCTGACCCTCCCGACAGGCCATCAAGCCTGTCGGGATTCGAGTCTCGGACTCGAATCCCGACACAGCCTCGTAGGAGAGTAAACTATCCAGAGGTTTCAACACCTCTACATCCGTATCCATATAGATTCCTCCCTCCGTAACCATCGCATACAAACGAACCACATCCGTTATGAACGCCCATTTCTTAGCCTCATATGCCTCACGGACATAGTCGTTATAATTCAGATCGAAATTACTCTCGTTCCACTCCTTTATCTCATAGTCCGGAAGATATTTCTTCCACGATTCTATGCACTTCACCGCCAAAGGAGGCAACGGATTGCCCCCGAACCAGCAATAATGAATTTTCTTTGGTATCATATCTATAATTTTATTTTTTTTTCTTCCTGTTATTTCAACTAATAGTCAGAGCTAAGCCATTTATCAAAATTCAATGACATCCGCATTCTTTCCTCAGATAAAATAGCATTAATTTCATCATATTCTATAGGAAGGGATAATACATCCATATTTCCAGAATAAATTCGACTTTCCAGCCCCAATCTACCAAGTAAATCTATAACACGACCATTCATCCTTATAAATGCTCCAGACAAAGGAATAGTTAAGAATTTTCTATTCATAATCACACTGAATACCGTACCATGAAAAGAATTAGTAACAACATATTTAGCGCTTTGTATTAATCCTAACCATTCATCCACATTTGGATAGATCTTCTCATAATTATCTAATCTACCTTGACTTGCCACATATTTTACAGCAAAATGATGCTTATCAGCCCAATCATAAACAGAGGAAATATCAAAATCCATATCATTTCCTAATAAATAAAGCAAGATATAGTCTGTTGTTTGTTTTACAGGTATAGATATTGATGAATAATCCATAGAAGATAGCAATAAAGTAGGATCCATGACCAAGAAAGCATCTTCTCGCCCCACACTTTTACACAAATTTACGCCACCTTGTTCTCTCATCGCTAAAACAGAAAAACGCCTCAAATAATCCTTCAAGATTTTTCGAGTTCGTCTGTTCAGTTTCACACCCCCAAATGAAGGAGCATAGGCAATGCACTTTTTCCCTTTCGGGGCAAATTGCAAAAAGAATCCGGGATCAAGCCCTCCCCATATTTGATCACTTCCCGCAATATAAGCATCAGCTTCAGGTGGATTTTTAAACAAAGAATATTGATCATAAACCTCATTGGAAAAACAAATATGCTTAGCCTTAAACTGCTCAAAATAACGAGGATGTTTCTTATTCTCTATCATAACTTTTCTTTTTTGTTCCTTAAAGGTAAAGTAAAGATTAAACCTCTTTTTATGGAAAAGGAACAAATATACATACTTAACGATCTTAAATGGAGCATTCAACCACCATCGTAAGTTCTTTTTAGAGATAATTTGATACTTAACCACATACGCATAATAGCCTTTTCTTCTTAAGAAATATTGTAACGCATATGATTGTAAGGTCTGCCCATAATTATCTAATCCAGTCCAAAATGTCAAAATACCTACTTTCATTTCTGATTCATCAATTTATAGATCTTTACTATTCCAAAAGATTTAGCGATCTGGTAAATAACCACTTTTAATTTTCTATTTAATACAACTGGCTTTTCTAATAGCTTAACCTTAACAGAAACAGAGTCTCTCAAACTAAAATAAAATTTACGTCTAATAGTTTTTTTTGCTGATCTAAATAGGCTTCTCTGTTTATAAGTCTCTAATTTTTTCAAGAACAAAGAGTTATTTCCCACAGATTTTATTTCTTTATGTAAGAACATCACACTTATCCCTTTATCATCATTCCATTCCGGAATGATGCTTTGGCCTCCCCAAAAATCACTAATAGTAATGTCACTTCCACTCTTAAAACTCTTCGCCGGACAAGCGTGGCAGCTCGGACGCAGATACAGGTTAGTCAAGAAACCTCGCAGGAAAATATTCTTGTTTAGAGGTTCTGAGAGCAAAACTGTATTTTTTGCTCCGTGCCCAATGGACACGGAGAGGGTGAGAGCAAAACTGAATTTTTTCCAACCTAAGCATTTGTCTCTAAACGAGATGCTCTCTATACGAGCATCTCGTTCTTTTATATTAGGGTGAGACAAAACTGAATTTTTTCCGCCGCACTGACGTGCGGTTTCCTCCTTCAGGTATTCCCGCCATACGCCCGGACTCGGAACACCGTGACAGATAAAATCCACTGTCAAGAGATTATCATACTCTTTCCGCAGGAAACGTTTCAAACCAGCTATCTGGCAGGGTGTCCCGGAGAACAAAACCTTTCGGCCCGCTTTCAAGAAATATTCCGCTTTTTTAAAACTATCTCCTATCCGACTTTGCACATACTTGCTACCTCGAAAAGCAGCCAGCCCCTCTTTCGTATCCGTATAATCGTGAAATACCGACCAGTCCTCATCGAACTTAGCCCCAAATACAACGCCATCCTCGTCAATCACACTTTCCGCCAGTGCGGTAAATGCACCGCCGCTGGAACTTGATAAACGGATTTTATCATCCTTGTGTTTCACCGCATAAACGGCCAATGGTTTACGCTTATCCCCTTGATGAATCGCAGGGCATACTTTCTCACACAAGCCACAATCAATACAAACCTCCCTATCCACCTCTGGATACGAAAAGCCCTCGTTATCTTCTCGCATGGTTATGCAAGATTCAGGGCAACGTTGGACACAGGCATTGCATCCACAACACTCATTTTTTTCTTTTATATCAACCATAGATTATAATTTCGAAACAAGCCTTAATAAGGGAGCCTTAAACAAATTCCTCTCAAAAGAATTCATACCTACATTCCATACGACAAGTAAATAAACGAAACCAAAGACCAGAACACCCATCAGAAAAGAAAGCATAGTGTTCATCTCTACTTGACGTAATACAAAATAACCAAGAATCCCTACCATTAAAGGAGCCATACTCATCTTACCTATCTCCCTCCAAAAACGGAGAATATCCAGATGAATCACTCTTTGATAATAGATATTCATCGCTATTACTTGACCCAAAATCAAAGCCAGAGCGGTAGCGATCGCACAGCCGATCCCTCCATACATCTTTGCCAAGGGCACCGAGACGAACAGGCTACTTATGGCTATAATCACATAAAGCACGCATCTGAACCGCATTTGATTCCGAGCCATCAATATCGTTATACCTAAATTCTGGATCAAAGGTACCGTCACCGGTATAAAGAAGAGTAATGCGATCGTATAAGCCTCAATGTATGAGTGTCCTGCCCACAAATCAATAAACGACTGGCCGAAGAGGATAAAAGAAACAAGGATAAAGGCCATGATCAAATACTGTATCCTCCCAGTCTTAATAAACAAATCCGAAATCTCCCTTTCTGAAACCCCTTGAGTAACCATAGAGGTAACCCTAGGTAGAAACACGGAGCTGATAGCGGTGGAAAACAGGAAAAACATATCCTTCAACTGGATAGCGACCGCATACACCGCCACGGATGCCGTCCCTTGATAAATTCCCAATATAAATTGACCGCTACTCCAATAGATCCGATCCATGATCGCATTCAAGAATATCCAAAAAGAATAAATCGACACCTCTTTCAAGAATCCCCACTTAAACCTCTTGAAATATAGTTTCACCCGGAGTTTACGCTTACAATAAATATAATTGACGCTCAAGGTCAACACATTGAATATAGTAGTGACCACCACCAGCGCAACAGCCTTATATCCCCAAAACAAAAGCCCAACCATCACCAACGGATTCAGTAAGGTCCTCGCTATATTAATTAATTTTTGGAACACGAAATTCTCATAAGCCGTGATGATAGATCCCCATATACTCATTGGAAACGTAAACGCTAAGTTGAACGCCATCAACAGAAGGATAATACGCATCCGACTCACCTCCCCGACTGTCATATTCGCATCGAAAATAGCGTCTACATTCCAAACCATAATCATCGCGACAATAAACGCTATTAAACTTATAACCAAATAGAGAAGGAAAAACATACCGAACATCTCATATTGCTCCTCTTTCTTCCCCTCAGCCCGGAACTTAGCCGTATAGCGAACAATAGCGTTACCAAAGCCTAAATCCAAGACGGTTAAATATGCAATAACCGAGGCAGCCAAAGAGTATAATCCATATTCCGACTTACCCAGCATCCGAAGTAAAAACGGAGTATATAGCAGACCTATTAAAGTATTTAATCCCAATAGGACATAAGATAAAAGCGCACCCGCTTTAAGCTGATTTATTGCCATAGAAAGATTAGTACACAAGACACCTTCACCCCGCCGATACACCAGCGGGACAAACGCATCGAATATTTAGATTTAAAATGAGTTCAAGCTATATTTATAGAGATAGATCACTGAGACAAATCATTCAGCATAATACAAATAGCAGAGTTTCTAGGATCTCTCATTTATCTCATCCCCTCCCCCAGCACATACTTCCTGATCCCATATCGAATGCTCGGTACATTCGCCCCGTTCACGAACGTGAGGTGAGGCAAGAGGGCGCTGATGAAGGCACGGCTCTTGACCAGCTTGAGGGGAGACGAGTAGTCGGCTAGGATCTCGTTGTAAAGGTCCGTCAATACCGTTTGGCAAAGGGTGACCGTGTCCGGGCAGGCGCATAGGCGGGCCTCGTAGACAAGACGGGTCGCCTCGTCCGGGATGAACAACGCCAACGAGGAGGGTTCAGCCGTCACCGGAGGGGCAGGAGAGTTTATCGGAGGAGACGGAGACTCATGAAGTCCCGATTCCGCGGGCGTAATCCAGCGTTCCGTCCGTGTCACCGTCCCGTCACCCCAATGGATGTTCTGGATAGCGATGGTGGCATTGGGCAGGATCTGCACGTTACCTCCATTGACCGTAAAGGCAGAACGTGCCTGTTCCGCCCGCTCTTGATTTTCTGTCATATCCGTTTTTAATTTAAGTGTTAACAATAATCACCCTTTTCACGGGGGATATTTATTTCTATCCTCATTTCATCCACCATACGTCCGTTTCCGTACCCGTCCCGTCCATCGCTATTCCGGGAACGGGCAGGAACGCATTCCTTTACCGGCAGTAACCGAATAATCAATTTATTTTATCCGATCATGAAAGAGTCTATCTTTTCCTTTTTCAACGCCCCCATCACCAATCAAGTACCGAACGGGGTCGTCTGTGTCAGTCAATTGTACGCCTATATCACCACCAGCGAGTGGCTGCGTGAGCGTACCGATCAGGTACGTGCCGCATCGAGCGACGAGAAACGGTTCAGGCGGCTGAAACAGAGTTTGCTACCCTATGTCACGCCCGCCGGTATCTTCTCCTACCGCAAGGAAGATCACTTGCTCGTGCCCTCGGGCGAGTTCGTCATCGACATCGATCACCTCTCCTCACCCGAAGAGGCGATCTGTTGGAGGGACACGCTCTTCGCCGATGAGCGGCTACGCCCCGATCTCTCCTTCGTGAGTCCCAGTACCACGGGAATCAAGCTCCTCGTACCCTATCGCCTGTCGATCAAGAAAACCGTAGAGGAGTCTTTCGACGAGGCGGTACGATTCGCTTGGGAATACCTTGAGTGGAAATACGGGCTGAAAGCTGATGCCACGAACGCAGACCTCTCACGGGCTTGCTTCCTTTGCCACGATCCCTCAGCGAGGCTAGGAGACCGGAATTGTTGACAGAGGACAAGTGACAGTTGGTAGTTATAAATCATTATTCACCATTCATTATTCATTCATCATGAACCCATTATCAGATCTGGAGCGGCTCGTTGCCGCCATCGAGAAACAGGGGGCGAACATCGCTCCCACCTATCAAGAGTATATGCCGATCGCCTTCGCCATCGCCAACGATTGCGGAGAGGCCGGCCGGACATTCTTTCATCGTATCTGCCGGATGTCGGAGAAATATGTCTCTACCGAGGCGGATAAGCTATACGACCATGCCCTCAAAGGAGGCAATGGACGGAATGGCTTGGGATCCGTATTCCACTTGGCGGACCTAGCCGGCGTGAGGCTGGACAAATCCTTGGCCGAGGCCGGGAAACTTTCAAACTTTCAAACATTCACGCCTCCTTCACACACGCACACGTGTACGCACGAGGAACAGTCCGTGAAAAATGTCCCGCCCGCCTTTCCGGAGTATCCTTGGCCCGCTTTCCTCAAGCGGATGATCGGCCGGGGCGATACCCCCGCCCAACGGGATATCCTCCTGCTGGGCGCTATCACCGTGTTGGGAGCGACACTCAACAAATCGCTCCGAATATCGTACGGGCGAAAATTCTATTACCCTTGCCTGCAAACGTTCATCGTCGCCCCTCCCGCCTCGG
>UMFA01030932.1_pt1 | contig 16805 bp, 22 predicted proteins | sample 1964891 | NCBI WGS metagenome assembly UMFA01 (sample SAMEA4836034, study PRJEB28245) | human gut metagenome | biome: gut microbiome; material: fecal sample | place: Denmark | collected 2008
TGTTAGCAGCTCTGTTATTTTGCTGCAGTCTTCACGAGTTAGAACAGGAGCTATGCCAAAAACTTTCTTGTATTCTTCGATGAATTTTGTTTTTGTGTCATTTATGAAAGGGTCAATCTTTTTTTGTTTATTTTTTTTCTTTCCCTTTCCTCTTTCCCTTTCCCTTTCCCGATTTCTTCCGCCGGAAACCGAGTTTCTTCCGCCGGAAACTACGCAACTTTCGGGTTTCTTCCGGAATATTCCGCCGGAAACTCCAAAATACTCGCATATTTTTTCGTAGCTTAAAAGGGCATTTTGTCGTTTTCGATAAGCATCGGAAACACGCTTAACAAAATTTTCTGAATAGATAATTTTATTATCCCAAAGGTGTTTATCAATACACTCTAACTCTGCCAATGTGTTCAAAATGCCTTTAACGCGGGTTTCCGGCATTTTGAATATGGAGTAAAAGAGTTTCCATTGACCTTCTGCTCTTAAGTCAATAGCGTGATAGTCGCTTCTGCCAAGCTTTTGCAATAGTTTAACCCATACAACAAAACCGTCATTGCCATACATGTTCTCTATTGCTTCTAATGAATCCCCGAATTTGCAATCAAGGGGAAAGTAGTCTACAGTTGCTTTGCTTGGTCTTGCCATTATTCTTCACCTATTATTGTTTTTGTTTGAACGTCTTTCGGATGTCCGAATTTTTTAACCAATGCTATTACGTACTTTTTCATCTGGCATTTGTATCTTGTGCCTTTAAAATATTCGCTGTACTTACAGCCGTCGCACACGCAGCCTCTGTCCAGGCATTCCTTTGCCGACATTGTCCATCTTCGTAATATTGTTGGTTCTATCTGTTTTTTATACATTCTTCTGCTCTGATATCTGATAAGAAAAAGGGGCATATATTCGGGTCTGGCATGATGGATATGCCCCTGAAGATGTTCCATTATCTTGGAGAAGGAGTTTTAATCTAGTAATTCCTGTTCTTCTTTTGGCTTTTCTTTTTTGGCCGAGAGATTAACAGCCCATCCGGGCGAGTTTTCGTTTTTCCTTTCTTCCTGCGGTATTCTCCATAGATTTACAAAACAATTTTTTAAAAACGGATATTTTTCAAGAATGACCTCATCCAGTGCTACTGAAATGTAAGTCTGTCCGTCATCTGATGTTTTTGCCCAAGCGTTACCTATTTTCATTTAATTTCCTCCGTATTTTAGTCTGGTAGCCTCTGCCACTTCTCCTGACAGATTGTATTTAATAACCGATTGAATACCTGATATATGCGCCTGATAAGCTTTTAAAACCTCTTCAAGCCCTTTATACAAAGCCTGTGAACCATGAAACTGTTTTATGAGCATTGCTGCCTCATCTTTAAATTGTGTTTCTAATAATTTGGGTATTTTGTTATCAAACGAAGCCTTATCGCCTGCAAGCGAGGCTTTGTGTATCAATGTGATTAAGCCGTTTAGTGCTTGTGAATAATCAGCTCTGGCTTTTTTGTATTCAAAAGCCAGCTCTTTGAGTTCCTTTGCTGTTTTAATCAATTCTGTGCTGTAATCCTCTATGCTCATTAACTAATCTCCGTTATTGCTTTTCTGCGTGCGTTTATTGCTTTAATAAATTCTGATTTATTTTTAACAACAGTATTGTATTCATTGAAATAGGAGCTTATTTCTTTTGCATTTTTCAATGTGTCAATGCCCGCTATAATGTCAAAATCATCATTATTATTTACTTCTTCAATTTCATCAGTACCTACAAGAGGGTCTAATGTTTCAGCTTCAACTATTTCAAGCGCATTCAAATACAAGTATCTTTTAAGATATGTGTGAACAGCCCCCAAGGATTGGACTTCTGTACAGCCTTTAAGCTGTGCGCTGGCTGTTGGTGTTTCGAATGTAATATTATCGTTGCTTTCGGTGTCGTATATAGTTAATACTGCTTTTTCTGCGCAAAGGCTAAAGTTAGAGCATAGTCCGATTTCTGAAAAAATCATATTGACAGAAGGTAAAAAATCTGCAAGCTCGAAATAAGAAAATCCTGTGTGTTTATTTTTACCGCTTTTTTTTAGCTTTTTGTTCTGCAATTTAACTCGTGCAGATTGTAGTTTTTCATAAATATTCATTGTCCGTCCCCCAGTTTGAACTCAAATACTTCTGATTCTTTTGTAATGTAGTATTTTTCAAATAAGGAAGGGTGCTCTTCTTTAAAAAGCGACTGGTCAAAAGCTGTACGCTGTTTTGTTTTTAAATAAAAATGACAGTGCCCGAGATTCATTTCATTGACATTGTTTTCTTTTAAAACGCCGATAAGCTTTATATCAAGCTGCTCTTTTTTCTTTTCAAGCTGCTTTAATTCGAACTTGTATCTTGCAATAGCATCTTTCAGCTCAATCATTTCATCTGTAAGCGTTGTTAACTCATTCGTCATATTTACTTCTCCTGTTGTATTCGTCTTTTACAGCCTGAATCATCTTTCCGTTTCGCGTTTCTACTGCGTCGCGCAAAATTTGAATAAGTTCATCAACTGTCATATTTTGTAAATTCATAGCAGTTCACTTTCCATTTCAGCTTGTATTAAGAAGCGCTCTTCTGCTTCGTCTTTTTCATCCGGGTTGTATTCATTGTTATAAATGCATCCTATACACCCGTTGCTTTTACAGAATTCACAAGGGTTTTTGTAATACGGGCTGTTTGCATAAGTGCTGTTTGTGATTGAAGGATTAAGTCCGTACATTAGTGCACCCCCTGTAAAAGTTGCAAAAACGGTTCTGCAGCACAAAAGAAGATATATGCCGCTACAAACAACACAATTGTCAACAAAGCGTCTATGCAGATTGATATGAATTCTTTGTTTGTCATACTGTTTGCTCCTTACTAGCCCATTCTGCGAGTAAAAAGATGTACTCGGCGAGAATCCTTTTGTCCTCTTCTTCGCTGACAGGAGGGTCAAATACTATTTTGAAATTTGGTTTTTTGTCTTTTTTCATTGGTGTGATTCTTTGTGTAAGTTTTGTAAATTTGCATTACAAATAGACCCTTTATATGAGTCTTTTTGTTGTGTTTTTGGTAAGATATTCTTACGGAATAATTTAAGGGGAGATATCGTTTAAGCGATTCTCTCCTTGTTTTGTTCTAGAGGATAGTTAGCTAAAAAGTTTCTAATAAGTTGAGAAACATTTAACCCACTATCTCGCATTTCCTGAACTTTTTCGAAAAGTTCTTCGGAAAGACTAGTTCTAATAGATTTTTCCATTTAGTAAAGTTCCTTTTTGTTCTTTATGGAAATATTATGCACAAATGTTCATAAAATGTCAAGCACATTTGTTCATAAATTTTAACAAAATAAAAAAAATGACTATTAATACAAGACTTAAAGAAGCAAGAATAATATCAAAGCTAAGTCAGGAGCAAATGGCAGAACGACTTGGTATATCTTTTCGTGCATATTGGAATTATGAAACAGGTAAAAGAGATTTAACACAAGAAAATTTGATAAATCTTGCACAAATGTTCTATTTCAATCCAACTTGGTTATTACTTGGAATAGGCCCTATGTTCCTGCCTCAAAAATCAGAGAAACAGCAAAAGTACGAACAAGCTTTTAAGGAACGCAAAACTTTCGGAAAACGTCTCAATTACTATCAAGCAGAAGAAAATCTCATGGATGATGAGATTGCAAAAATTATAGATACCTCGGAAAGTCGCGTAGAAAAACTAGGACTTGATAAATCAGAACCCACTCTCGCCGAGCTGAGAGCTTTAAAATCTTATTCAGGAATACCAATAGACCTCTGGGTTGATGGTGAGCTTACAGGCGATTCTGGTACTGTTACACAAATGTTATCTCCAGAAGAACAAAAAATGTTAGAATTTCTCAAGAAGGCTAAAGAAAATAAGTTGATTTGAGGATTATGCATATATGAAAATCAATTTAAGACAGGGTTTCAAAAGAATTATAATTGTAGCTATTACTTGTGTTATATTGTGTTTTCTGGGTTTTTATGTAAAAAATGGACTGATTTTGGATAAAGCTAAATTTATTAATAATACACAAATTGTATTAATTGATAAAAAAAATTCTAACAATTTTTATATTATAGAATATTTACGCCTGTTAGATATTTATGTAGTACCTAACGATTTTGAATGTCATCCTTATAAACAAGAGTGTCGATATAAATATGCACAACATATCGAAAATAGAATACTGAAATCAGGTAATATACATAGTCTACATGGTGAAAAGATAATAAACTTTAAAGTTCAAATGCCTTCAAAGTTACAATATTTTCTTTGGCAGTTAACAGATTTCATTAAAATTACTATTTTTGTTTTTTGTATTTTTTTAGGATATTTATTATTGAATCATATTATTCATAGTTGGTGTCGCAGGGATTTTAAGGAGTGTTTCAGAAGAATCGCTATATTAATCATTATAGTCATAACAAGTTCATTACTGTATAGCAAATATGAACATGGTTATCTTAATAAAGATAAATTTTATCAAAATACATTCATGATTACGCAGAATAATGAAAAATTTTTATTACATGAGTTCGATAATCTGCTTATTGATTTAGGTTATATTGACATGGATAAATCTTATGATTTCAACTATATATGTAAGCCATTTGAGCGTTACTGTATAAATCATGAGTTTCCTAATCAAGAGATTAAAGAGGGGGATGTTAATGAATTAAATATAAATACTAAAATAGTAATGCCTGCTTTGCATAAAGTAATTTGGTGGGCACTTGTTGAGTTTTTTGTTGTAATATTATATGCAATTATTATGTGGATTGTATATTTGATTTTTGAAAAAATAACTTTATGGGTTATTGCTGGCTTTAAAGCAGATATGTAGGCGTTTATAAAAATTTGAATCTAAATTTCGGCAAATTTAAGGGGGCTTTATGAAAAATTATAAGAGTAGTTGTGTATTTTATTATATAATTTTTGTTATTGTCGCTGCTTTCTTATATGACTTTACTGAAATGCCGTATAAAGATATAGTTAATACTTCGCTCACATATATTTTATTAAAGATGTTGTACATTGCTTTTGGTCTTTTTGTTATTCAAATAATTCTTATCGGGGTATATTCTTTTTTAGATAAAAATAAGTCAAAAACACTTGAAGAAAAAGTTACAATTGTATTTTTAGTCGGAGCATTGTTAATTTTAGGCATGTTTTCCCCAATAGCTATAAAATATCAAGTTTTAGAAAAAAGAATGACACAAATATATAATAAGATTGACAATTTGGAAAATGTCACCGATGACAGTGTTTTATACGAGATACAAGAAATGAGTGATGTCATCAATATAAACGATTACGAACGTGAAAAAAGACTGTACTAAAATTTTCCTATATAATGTGTAGAGGGTAAGCTCCCGTTTACCTCTTTCGGCACACGCTAGTTAAGGGACAATGGCTGAAAGGTGGTGATGAGATGATTTTCAGGATAACTGAAAAAGCACTATGGCTTATCTTAACGATAATCATAGTGCTCAAAATCATTCGATAGGGAGTTAAGAAAGACCTTAAGAGACTGAGACCTCTTAGGGTCTTTTCCCTATATTTATACTATAGCATAATTTTTGATACTTTCAATCCTTACGGAAATATTTGCCTATAACCGTGTCTTAAATCTCTTAGCCTGAAACGATTCTTTTTATTCATTTTTCTTAAAAGCCTTTGATCAGTTGTCTCTTTTTTGAACTGGCTACCATCGTATCTGTCTATTTGCTTGCCTGATATAAGCTCTAATGATGTTGTTGTATTAGCATAGTAGTGATACTGCATCTCAATAATTTCAAAAAAGCACTCCATAATTAGCCAGGTAAAAAAGATAAAAGTAAATATCCTGCATATGTTTGCTATATTAAACCCTTTTCTTACTAACTCCTTGATTCTCTTACCCAGCGTAATTGTTGTTTCAGTCATCTTTTCATACCTCATTTAATTCTGTAACAAGCCCGGACAACAACATTATGGTTACATTTATGTAAAAGTAAAACATTTGTAGAGGCGTTTTTATAGGGTTTTCAAAAAGATATGATGAATTGTAAAACTCTTATATGCTTTATATGGCATTTTAGAAGTATACAAAGTAGAATATGTTTAAGTTTGGATAAGTAAATATGAAGAAAAAAGGCGTATTATACACAAGAGTCTCAAGCGACCCTCAAGAGGAACAGGGCTTTTCGATTCCTGCACAGGAAAAATTCGGACGTGAATTTGCCACTAAAGAAAATATAGAAATTGTTGAAGTTTTTTCGGAAAGTCATACGGCGAAACAAGCCGGACGCCCCGAGTTTAATAATATGCTTGCATTCTTGAAAAAACACAAAGATGTTCAACACGTTATAGTTGAGCAGACAAATAGGCTTTTGAGAAATGAATACGACAGTGCAATAATTATAAATCTAGCAACAACTACAGATTTGACCTTCCACATACTTAAAGACCATTTGACACTCAATAAAAACTCCTCACCGATGGATTTTTTTATGTTCACTATGAACACGGCCATTTCTGCTATTTATCCGAGAAACCTTTCAAGAGATGTTAAAAAAGGAATGGACGAAAAAGCAGAGGAAGGGTATTACCCGGGCAGAGCACCTGTAGGGTATTTGAATTTTAGAGAATCAAAGAAAAAAAGCATATTAGTTATAGATAACACGAAAGCTGATTTTATACGTGAAGTTTTTCGATTGTATGACACAGGCTTGTATTCGTTTCAAACCCTTGCTGACAAATTGGCTAAAGACGGTTTTTATCCCTACAAAAGGCCTTGCTCAAAAAACAATGTAGAGGATATCCTTAAAAATCCTATTTATTATGGAGAGTTTATTTACAAAGGTCGTCAATACAAAGGAGTGCATGAGCCGATTATAAGTAAAGAGCTTTTTAAATCTGTTCAGCGCCGCATAGAAAGCGCAGGAAGCCCCGCAAAAACCTTGCATGATTTCTTATACAAAGGACTGATAAAATGCTCGTTCACCGGTCAGATATTGTCCGGAGATAAGAAAACAGGAGCAAATAATTCCGGCGAATATATTTATTACAGATGTACCCACAAATGCCCGTGCGGGAAACAGTGTAAAGCATTAAAATCAGAATATGTAGATGAGTTTGTCGAGAACATAATCAAACAAATAGAATTAACACCTGAGCAAATAAATACAGTAATAGAAAAAATAAAAGAAAAATATAAGCTAAAAAACGATTATGAGAACACAACAATAGAAAATATCCAAAAAGAGGTTTTAACATTAAAAACACGGTTGAATAATTTGTATATAGATAAACTGGATGGAAAGATAACCGAAGAGTTTTATAGTGAAAAATATAGAAACTGGCATGCCCAAGTAGAAGAAAAAGAAATCTATTTAAAAAATATTTTAGACGGAGATAAGTTTTTTATACAAAAAGCAAATGATTTGCTCGAACTCTCGAAAAACGCCTATAAATGGTATTTTCAGCAAAATAAAGAGAATAAACGCAGATACCTAAAATTGATTTGCTCGAACTTTTTTTACGACGGTGAAAACCTAACAATAGCAATAAAAAACACCTTCAAACCCATGCTTGAAAGTGCTAATTTTTCTAATGGTGGGCGTTGAGAGGCTCGAACTCCCGACATCTTCCTTGTAAGGGAAGCGCTCTACCAACTGAGCTAAACGCCCGAATCAATTGGTTTGTATAACTATATTACTAAATAAATATGCTCTGTCAATAATTTTGTTATTTTTTTGAAAAAAGTCCGAGAAGTTTATCTAAAAATCCCTGTTCATCAACCATTTCACCACTGGCGAGAAGATCAACTTTCTTTTTTATTTCCTCTTTTTCATCAGAATTAGGTGCAAATTTAAGATATTTTTGATAATAATCTATCGCTTCGTCAATTCTTCTGCTATTTTCGGCATGCTTGCCAAGTTTCAAAAATGTATCATAATCTTTGGTATTAATTTCTGACAGTGCAAAAAGATATTCCATAACCTTATCTTCATACCCCTGTTCCTCATAGAATTTGACCAGCCTTTTTAGTGTTGCAATATCATCTGTTTCTATTGCAACAAGCTTTTCACAAAATTCTGCACAAGCAAAGTTGTCATTGAGCACTGAATAGAGATTAATCAAATCTTTTATGGCCCTTGTATCTTTGGGGTTAGTGTTGTATGCATTTAAATACTCATCAAGTGCCAGTTCATGGTTATTTTTCTTTATGTAGTATTTTCCCCAGTTGTAGTGTGCTTCATAATCGTTGTTTTGTTTTTCGTAAACTAGAGCTCTCATTTGGCTTGGCAGAGGGCTGTCGGGGTTAAGTTTTTCAAACATTTTAATATATTTTAAGGTGTTTTCGTCTTCGCCCTTATTGTAATAATATTCTGCCATCAAAGCAGGATAGCTTATATCTTGCTTGTCTTTATCTGTAAGCGTTTGTAACAGCTCATATGCTTCATCATTTTTTTCCTGCATAAGAAGTGCTTTTATTTTATTAAACACACTTACTGCATATTTTTCAGCCTGTTCACAGTTTCCTGTTGCGAGGTATAATTGACAAAGAAATTCTTTAATAGCAACGCTTTGAGGGTAATGATTTATTGCTTGTTGCAGTACATTGATTGCTGCCGGTTTATCCTCTGTATAATATAAATTTGCAAGTGATAAATAAACATTTTCGTTGTGGTCGTGGTCTAAAATTTTTAAATACTCATCAATAGCCTGCATGGGTTTGTTAATAATCTCATAGCTTTGCGCAAGAAGATAGCGGGCTGTTATTATTTCTTTTTCATCGGTTGTGTTATTTATTGCTTTTTTGTAGTCATCAGTTGCCTGTGCTATACGCTGTTCCAGTGTTTTCAGCTTTGCTCTTGTCATGTAATATTCATATTTGTTGTTATGAAAATATAAATCAAGAAGCTGGTTATAAGATATAGGATCCTCAGGCTTTAATGCCATAAAAAGATTCCAGTAATTGATTGCATCATCATTGTAATTAAGGGTTTGAGCTGCAACAGCAAGTTTTTGCAGCACATCTGTATCGTTTTTATCAATTTCGTGTGCATATTTGTAGCATTCATAAGCCTGCTCAAATTTGTCTTCATCTTCAAATTGTTGTGCTTTTATCAGTGCCTGTGCAATAGTTTTATTTGCCATTTAGATATCCCCTAATGATGATTTTTATTAATGTTCTTTTTATTTATTGATTATACAAAACATATTCTTTTGAAACAAGAACAAGAGATTAATAATTGGTGCTAATATATTGTTATGGAAAAAAAGTTTGAAATAGTATCAAATCATAAACCGGCCGGAGATCAGCCAAAAGCTATTGAATCACTTGTTGAAGGGATAAAAGCAGGTTGTGATGCACAAACCCTGCTTGGTATTACAGGTTCAGGTAAAACCTTTACAATTGCCAATGTTATTGAGCGTGTGCAAAAGCCTACACTTGTCATTGCGCATAATAAAACCCTTGCAGCTCAATTGTATAATGAGTTTCGTGAACTATTTCCCAATAATGCAGTAGAGTATTTCATCAGCTATTATGACTATTATCAACCGGAAGCTTATATTCCCAGAACAGACACATTCATTGAAAAATCCGCTACAATTAATGAAGAAATTGACCGCCTCCGTCACAATACAACAAGGAGTCTTTATACAAGAAAAGATGTTATTGTTATTGCTTCAGTAAGCTGTATATACGGTCTGGGCTCACCGGAAAGTTACTACAAAGGCTCTGTCACACTGAAAGTAGGGGGGCAAATGGACAGGGAAGAGCTTTTGCATCATCTTGTGGCTGCTCAATATTCAAGAAACGATTTGGAGCTGGACAGGGCTAATTTCCGAGCAAGAGGTGATGTTGTAGAAGTAATGCCTTCGTACGAAAAAGTTATCACACGGGTGAGCTTTTTCGGTGATGAAATAGAAAAAATTACAAGAATAGACAATGTAACAGGTGAAATTCTTGAAACACCTAAAGAAGTTGTACTTTTCCCTGCTGTGCATTACCTGTCTGATGATGAAGACAAGGAAGAAACAATCAGACTAATTAAAGAAGAGCTAAAAATAAGGCTGGGAGAGCTTTATGCACAAAATAAACTGGTAGAAGCGCAGCGACTTGAACAAAGAGTTAAATACGACATTGAAATGATAAAAGAGATGGGATATTGTTCTGGTATTGAAAACTATTCCCGTATAATAGAAAGAAGAGCTCCCGGTTCTGCACCAAAAACATTGATTGATTACTTTAAGGACGATTTTTTGCTTGTAATAGATGAGTCTCACGTTACTATCCCTCAATTAAAGGGTATGTACAGAGGTGATGCGGCAAGAAAAGATGTGCTAATTGATTATGGGTTCAGACTTCCTTGTGCCAAGGATAACAGACCTCTTACTGATGAAGAATTCTGGGAAAGGGTTCATCAAAAAATATTTATATCTGCAACACCTGCTGAATTTGAACGCAGTATTTCAGACCAGATGGTTGAGCAAATTATCAGGCCAACAGGGCTTGTCGATCCTGAAATCAGTGTCAGACCTACGGAAAATCAGGTGGATGACCTTATTTCGGAAATCCAAAAAATAACAGATAAGAATGAAAGAGTTCTAATAACAACACTTACAAAAAGAATGGCCGAAGACCTTACTGAATATATGAATCAAATGGGGGTAAGAGTACGTTATTTGCACAGCGAAATTCAATCATTAGAGCGTGTTGAAATCTTAAGAGATTTAAGGCTCGGCACTTTTGATGTTCTTGTTGGGGTTAACCTGCTTAGAGAAGGTCTTGATATTCCGGAAGTTTCTCTTGTTGCTATTATGGATGCTGATAAAGAGGGATTTTTGCGTTCAGAAACAAGTCTTATCCAAACTATAGGCCGTGCAGCAAGAAATTCTACAGGCAAAGTTATTATGTATGCTGATAAAATGACTGACAGTATGAATGCTGCGATTTCGGAAACCAACAGGCGCAGACAAATACAAATGGCATACAATCTTGAACATAATATTGTACCAAAAACTATTAAAAAACCTATTGAAAATAACCTTCTGCAGCTTGTTTCAAGTTACCGGAACCTTGAAGATATTGTTGCGGAAGAAATGGTTGAGATGAATTTGTCTGTTAAAGATATACCAAAACTTATTCAAAAACTCGAAAAAGATATGCATTCTGCAGCCAAAGTTCTGGATTTTGAAAGGGCTGCTCAAATCAGAGATCAATTGAAAAAATTAAGGGAAATGTCTAAATCAAAAGGCTAATAATAGTTGTTTTTACTTTCTATGTCAAAATGCAGCTGACCCCAGTAATCTGATAGGATAGCCAGGTTCATTGTGACAAAAAATACTGAAACGTAATTAAATAAAGGGCCTATTTTAAAGAACGAATAGATAAGATACAGCGTAGGTGCTACTACAAAAAGGGAATATATTGCTATCAATAAAAGGCAAACCACTGTATAAACAAGTACATCTGCTACACCTGCAACTATTTTGGAAGCATCAAATCCGTCTTTAAGTACATAGTTTTGGTTAAAGTTTATCAATGCCGTCACAAGTACTGCCAGTATAAAAAAACGTATAAGCCATATTGCTACCAGCTGTGGAACACCTTCAAAATTAAAAAGTCCGACAACAAAGCTGACAACAAAAAAGCCTATTAAAATAAAGGGAAGAGATATAATAAGGGCTTTTGTTGCAACCGAGAAAAATAAAACAGGATCAATAGGCGGAAGGGTCTGTATTCGTTGATTTATACGGTTACTCATTATAATTGAGCAAAACCCGAGATATATATAAAATATTGTAATCCACACAACTGCATTGACGAGGCTGAAAGATTCTCCGGGCACAATCATGCTGTATAGCAAATAAAGCACATAGCTGAACACTCCCAGCTTAAGCAAGGAATAGTTGTCTTGGTATACCGATCTTATTGAATCAACTATTGACGCCATTAAATTTCCCTTTGCGTCCTATTATAATATTTATCTATTTAATACACAACTACTGCATATACTTGATTTTCGGGCTAAACAGCCCGAAAATGCTGGCTTATTATCCACATGGCTAATAAAGATTAACCCCATGGTTGTGGAAATAAGGTGAAAAGTATACATAATATTAATATGAGGAGAGAAGTATATGTTAAAAGGACTTTCGGGTCAGGATTTAATAAATCAGAATTTAATCCAGGGAAATAACGTAGAAAAGTTGACATCGGCAAAAAAAAATCCATATGCCGATATCGACAAAAATCTTCTAATCGATGAAACCAGCATTTCAAATGAAGCAATCAACCTTTACCAAAGGGATATGGATATAAGAAAATTTGCTTCGCTTGCAATGTCTGACCCTGAAAACTTGAGCCACAACACACTTGTTGCTCAAAATGTTTTTTCATTACAGGATTCCAGTTTTGAAAACAAGGTTATAGAGGGTATTTTTAATAACAAAACTTTCTTAAAAGATCTGTTTGGTTAAAAAGTTCAGATTAGGTAGGATATGGAAAATTCCGATATAGATAATGTAAGAGGGCTGTCAGGCGTAGATTTTGAAGGCGATGACAGACATTCGTCTGAAAAAGTGGCGAGGGTATATGAGTTTTATGAATCAGGAAGATATCAAGAAGCTCTATCCATGGCTGAAGCTGACCCACAAATATCTGCAATGTCTTATGGACAGGTATTGATGGGCAATTGCTATAAGAAACTGGGCAGCAAAAATTCTGCAATGGCTCATTGGAAAAAGGCTGTTGAAATATCACCATTAGAACATTCCGCTTATATTAATATAGCCAACGAGCTCTATGAACAGGGCAATGCTGCAGAAGCTATTTTAAACTGGCATACTGCTGCAACAATTGTGCCTGAAAATCCCACAGTAAATTTAAACCTTGCTCTTGCTTATGACAAAAAGGGCAGTAGAATCAAGGCTACAAAATATTTTGAAAAGTATTTGCGCTACGAGAAAAAGGTAAATACTCAGAATTATTTAACAATAAAACACACTATTAGTAATTTAACAGCTAAAGTGGATTTTCTTGCCAAAAAAGTAGAGGAATTTAAGCTGAAAAAAGACCTTAAAACCATAGCTGCTCTCTATTTGAAGATGATTGCAACTTATGCTAATCTTCCTAATATCTATTCCAATATTGCAGAAATATTATATTTTGACAGGAACTTTGAAAAAGCACTTGAATTCTATTTGATTGTATATTTAAACTATCCTCACACCCCGAAAATATTGCTTGAAATAGCCAATTTGTATTATGTTTTGCAAAAGCCTGATTATGCCTATGCATTCTATTCCAGAGCACTTGATGTGCTTTCTGAAGGCACATCTTACTATTCCAAAACAAAGTCAAAGCTATCTTCTTTATCTTATATATTAAGAGATCCGGAGCTTATTGAGACTCATTTGCAAAAAGCAAGAGAAGCAGAAGCTCAAAATGAATATGAAAAAGCAATTGATGAATATGAAAACTATTTAATATTAACAGAATCGGATAATCCTGATATACAGCAATTGATAGACAAATATAAGATTTTTTTGAATCCTGAACCTTTTGTAATTAATGTTTTGTACAACCAAATTCCTGATTTGATGAACAAAAAAAAGCTTAATGCATGTGTAGAATTGTGTGATAGAATAATGACTCTTGCAACACAAAACTCTAAAGAGGTAATATATGCTATGAAGTGCAAATCAGAATGCAAACGTATAATTATTGCGAGAGAACAATTCGGTGTTTAAAAAACTTAAAAAATTTTTTTATAAAAACATACTCAAACGAACTTATTACAGAAGCGGCCACTGTATTGGCTGCGGCGAATGCTGCCGGCAAATTTATGTCAGGCATGTAAAAAACGTTGTGCAGACTGAGGATGAATTCCAAAAACTAAGACTTCTCCATCCTTTTTATACATATTTAAAAATTGTCGGCAAAGATGATATAGGGCTAATATTTGAATGCCAGAATCTCGATAAAGAAACCAACCGTTGTAAAATCCATAAAAAAAGACCTGGTATATGCAGGCGTTATCCTGTAGAAGCTATTTTTATGATGGGTGGTGAACTGGGCAAAAAATGCGGTTATAAATTTACGCCTATTGAATCGTTTGATGAGGTCTTTAACAATTTAAATAAATAAATTGTTAATCCTTTTTACTACGTCGTGATTAACAACGTTATGCACTCTCAGTATATTAACTCCGTTAGCGGCAAGTTTTTCTGAAATTATAGCGGTTGCAATATCGAGTTTTTCTTTCGATTCAGTGTTTATTGTTTCTTTTATAAAGTTTTTTCTTGAGTGACCTATAAGTATTGCACAGCCCAGGGTTTTGAATTCTTGGATTCTTTTTAATATTTCAAAATTTTGTTCGGTAGTTTTACCAAATCCTATACCCGGATCTATTATTATTGAGTTTTTTGATATTCCTGCTTTTGTAAGCCGGTCTATTTTTTCGTCTAAATAATTATATATATCATCCACTACGTCTGTATAATCTGTATTTTTTTGCATAATATCCGGAGAAGCGCTTGAATGATTTAAAATAACAGGGCATTTGTTATTTACTATTACATTAAGCATTTCTTTATCCCAATCCAGAGCAGATATGTCGTTGATTATATCTGCACCGGCTTTTAAGGCTTCTTGTGCAGTTTTTGCGTTTCTTGTATCTATGCTTATTAATGTTTTTTTATCTGTTTGTCTGATTTTTTCGATTACAGGTATTACCCTGCATATCTCTTCTTCAACAGTTATTTTTTGAGAAAATGGTCTTGTTGATTCTCCTCCAATGTCTATCATATCAGCGCCGTCTTCAATCATTTTCTTGTAATGGTTGATTGCTTTTTCTGTTGTATTGTATTTGCCTCCATCGGAGAAAGAGTCAGGCGTAAGGTTTAAAATGCCCATAATATAAGGCGTTTTCCAATCCAGTACAATATCTCTTATCATCAGTGTCTCGGGCTTATAAAAAAGCGTGTCACTAATCTGGCTTGCAAGAGATGAAAGCTTTAGCGGTTGATATTTGAGTTTTTCGCATATTTTTTCTAACTGGCTGATTGTCCCGCTCAAGATACAATCTGAAAGTTCTACTTTCCCAGTAATGACCTGTTTATGCACAGCACAATCTGTACCTGTTGAAAGTGCGGTTTGTTTAAGGATATTTGCCTGTGCACAGTTAAGGTCATATATTTTTATTGTTCGAAATTTGTGTTTGTTTATGCCTTTTTTAACATAAGCTTTATCAAAACCTATATGTATAAGGTCATCTTCTTTGCAGTTTATAAGTTTTATTTTAAAATCATTTCGCATAAATATAAGTTAGCATAAACTTACATTGTATCAAGCGCAGCTTCAATTGCTTGCATTGCAACTGCGTTTTTCTTGATTTCATTGCCTTTACCTTGGTACATATCAGGTATTCCGTCTTTGTCTTTGTCCTGGGTGCCTTTTTCTACAACACCAATACCTGATGTAATACCAGCAATTGTACCTGTTAATTTTTTGATACCGTTTTTCGCAAAAGTCTGGACTTCAATAGCTTTTGCATCAACAGGCTTGCTTTTTGCAGCATTTTTTGCTGATTCAATTGCTTTTTCAATGTCAACTTTATCTACACCTTTTTGAGCATATTCTTTGCACCAGTTTATACCGTTATTAAGAGTTCTGGAAACAAAGCCTTTAAATGTTTTTTCCTCTGAAGGTGTTACTTTTTCTGAAATTTTTGAGAATAATTTTGAGCCTTCTTTACCTGCCCAATCCAGCAGTCCTGTATTTTTTTCTGTGAAGACTAAAAGTTTATTGTAAAAACCTTTTGTAACAATACCGCCTAAAGCTGCGAGTGATAATGTTGTCATCATTTGTTTAAAAGGTTTTGTGTACTTTTCATTTTTGTCTGTAACATTAATTGTTTCAGCAAACTCACCTATTTTTTTTGCAGTGTCTTCGTTGAAATTTTTTAAATCCAACTCATCAAGCAACTCGCCTGCTGCCATATAGTCCATAGGATATTCAATCTTGTTTTCTTCTCTATTTCCAAAATTGTGAGAAGTCGGTTTGATAGGTGAACAATTTAATGAATGAATTTGTAACATTGTTTAAACACACTCCGGTATTTTATTATTTACAATTAGTATAATGCTTGTAAATATATTTTTTGCTATCGTAAATGCAGATTATTAATAAATTGTAACATAGATTTTAATAAATGGAACAGACTGTTTGGCTAATATTTACAAAATTATGCAAAAAAAAAGCTGCACTGCAGCTTATACTTCATAATCTTGGGAGGAGATTTGGGGATTTGTACATGTATATTAATTCATTATGAAAAAAATGTTTACTATTTTAATTGTAAATTTAATAAAAATTTACAATCCCTTTAAAATCATGTACGTTTTATGATATGGCTATTTCTTTTTCTTTGGCATGGGGGCGTTAGGTGTTTTTGTATTTGAAGTGCCTTGTATACGTTTTACCGAAATAACTTCTGGAATGGATTGAAGCTTTGTTATTACTGTTTTAAGTCTGTTAATGTTATCAACTTCAATGCCCATCTCAATTATGCCGATTTTTTTTGCAGGGTTAGACTTAATATTTGCATATGCAATGTTGGTATTACATTCTGTTAATTCAATCATTACATCTTTTAAAATGCCAATTTTGTCCTGTACATCTATCCTGATTGATGCAACATATGTTTTGTTAAGGCCTTTGTCTGCCCATTTTATGTCAATGAGTCTTTCTTCTGGTACATTATCCAATGATGCACAGTCAACTCTGTGTATCGAAACGCC
>UMFA01035165.1_pt1 | contig 16400 bp, 10 predicted proteins | sample 1964891 | NCBI WGS metagenome assembly UMFA01 (sample SAMEA4836034, study PRJEB28245) | human gut metagenome | biome: gut microbiome; material: fecal sample | place: Denmark | collected 2008
GATGTATCAGCACACTCACAACCAGATATTTCAGGAAAGGAAGAATCCCCATTGTACGGATGGCCGGAACCAGTGTATCCAGCGTGTCACGAGGCACGAACAGCCGCAAGAAAGTGGGGCGCAAGAAAGCCAGCAACACCGTAGCGGCAGCGTTCATCCCCGGTGTGTCGGAAAAGACGTCGACAGCCAGCCCTAAAAAGAATGCCCACAACATCAACGCATTGCGGGGAGTGTCCGACTCAAACTTCAGTATCAAGTAGATATACAGAAATGGAGTGGCATATCCTGCAATATGCACATTGTTCAATATCAGCACCTGCAACAGTACCAAGCCTATGAACCATCCTATTTTATGCAGATAATTAATTAACAACGCTAATGAGTTATAAGTTACGAGTTACAAGTTATTGAGTGTATAGTTATAAGATATAAAGATGATTAATCCTTAACCCCTAATCCCTAATTTCTTAGTCACTTCTCGTCCGCCCTCGACTCCAATGTCTTTTGTTCATCCTGCCCGTTGCGGGAAATGACGCGCACATTACTCACCTTTCCAAAGTCTGTAGCCAGCTTTATCTTCAACAGATACGAAAGCCCGTCGTGCGAGTCGGACATGTCATCCACCGTCCCCACCATGACACCTTCTGGAAACACGGTGGAATAGCCGCTGGTCACTACTGTATCTCCCAGATTGAATTCGGCATGCCGGGGCAAATCCTTCAGATAGGCAAAACGGGAATCACCTCCCTCCCACTTCAAATAACCGAAATAATCACTACCTACAATCTTACAGCTGATGCTCGACTTGCTGTTCAGCAACGGAATGACCAACGAATAATGGGGAGAGGTCTTATACACAATACCCACCACGCCATTGGCATCTACAACTCCCATCTCAGGACGGATACCTTCTGTTGTTCCACGGTCTAAAGTGATATAATTGTCAGCCTTGTTCAAGCTGTTCTTTATGACATTCGCCTTGAATATCTGATACTCCGTAGGAGCAAGCCGTTCCATGCTGTACAACCTGGCGGAGTCCAATCCTTTCTCCTTCAAAACATTTTCCAGAAAGGAAAGTCGCTGCTCCAACCACATATTACGGTCGAGCAGGTCCTCGTTGACCGTCTTCAAATGGAAATAAGAAGTGATACCACCCGATATTTCATAAACCTTCCCTGCCATGCCATTGGCAGAGGTGAAATACACACTCTGCTGGTAATGGTTGAAGCGAAATAATAAAATAAAACTGGCAACCTCTAACAAAAGAAAGAGGAACCAGTAATTATATTTAATGAGAAAGTTTAATAAATTCCGCATTACCGCATCAGGAATGAGAAGCGGTCAACGTTCTTCAATGCTACGCCCGTACCTTTGGCAACGGCATGCAAGGGGTCTTCCGCAATGTGGAACGGTATATTTATTTTATCAGTCAGACGCTTATCCAGTCCGCGAAGCAATGCACCGCCACCGGCAAGGTAGATACCGTTGTGAACAATGTCGGCATACAATTCGGGAGGCGTATTTTCCAATGCACTCAAGATGGCTGTCTCAATCTTAGAGATAGACTTCTCCAGGCAGTGCGCCACTTCCTGATAGCATACCGGCACTTCCATGGGCAATGCCGTGATGCGGTTCGGACCATGAACGATATAGTCTTCAGGAGCATCCTCACCGAGTTCCGTCAAGGCAGCACCCACATTAATCTTAATACGCTCAGCCATACGCTCGCTGACCTTCACGTTGTGCTGGCGGCTCATGTATTCCTGAATATCGGCAGTCAAGTCGTCACCGGCAATGCGGATGGAGTTGTTACTTACGATACCTCCCAAAGAGATTACGGCAATTTCCGTAGAACCACCACCTATGTCAACAATCATGTTGCCTTCGGGAGCCTCTACATCGATACCGATACCGATGGCAGCAGCCATCGGCTCGAAAATCAAATAAACGTCGCGCCCGCCGGCATGCTCGGCAGAGTCGCGCACGGCACGCAGTTCCACTTCGGTACTGCCCGAAGGAACACCAATCACCATGCGGAGTGACGGAGAGAAAAGACGGTTACGGTTGTTCACCATCTTGATAAGTCCGCGTATCATCTGCTCGCAAGCATAGAAGTCAGCAATCACACCGTCGCGCAACGGACGGATGGTACGTATGTTTTCGTGGGTCTTTTCGTGCATCATCTTTGCCTTGTCACCCACGGCAATCATCTTATCGGTACGACGATCCAAAGCCACCACCGAAGGCTCATCCACCACAATCTTACCATTCGTGGTGATGATGGTATTGGCTGTGCCAAGGTCCATCGCTATTTCTTGTGTAAAAGAGAATAATCCCATCTATTGATTTACTATTAAATGATTTACTATTTACTATTTGGCAGATCTGCTATCTGACGACCTCCACCTACAATGACACCTCCCGGCAAATAGTAAATAGTAAATCGTCAAATAGTAAATGACCTTAATGTTTAAAGTGACGGAACCCAGTAGTTACCATGGCAATGCCATGCTCGTTGCAATATTCAAACGAGAGTTCATCCTTGATGCTCCCACCCGGCTGGATGACGGCTGTTACACCTTCATTGCCGGCAATTTCCACGCAGTCGGGGAAGGGGAAGAATGCGTCACTTGCCATTACAGCGCCATTCAAGTCGAAACCGAAGTTTTTGGCTTTCTCGATAGCCTGCTTCAAAGCATCCACACGGCTGGTCTGGCCTACACCACTTGCCAACAACTGCTTTCCTTTTGCCAACACAATGGCATTCGACTTACTGTTCTTCACAATCTTGTTTGCAAAGAGCATATCCTCAATTTCCTGTGCAGTGGGAGCCTTCATAGTTACAGTCTTCAATTCTTCAGGAATTTCCACCTTAAGGTCGCGGTCCTGAACCAATACGCCATTCAGCAAAGAACGGAACTGCTTCTTAGGCAGAGCTGCCGGCTTGCGAACCAGGATAATACGGTTCTTCTTCTGACCGAGGATTTCCAACGCATCCACATCATAATCGGGAGCGATAATTACCTCAAAGAAAATTTTATTGATTTCTTCGGCAGCAGCCTTGTCAATCACGGCATTTGTAATGAGCACACCACCAAAAGCGGATACCGGGTCACCGGCAAGCGCATCGTTCCATGCTTCGAGCACAGTGGGACGTGAAGCCAGTCCACAAGCATTATTATGTTTCAGGATAGCGAAAGTAGTATCCTTGAATTCGTCAATCAAATCAACGGCAGCATTGATGTCGAGCAGGTTGTTATAAGAGATTTCCTTACCGTGAATCTGGTCGAACATAGCATCCAGATTGCCATAGAAATAACCTTTCTGGTGCGGATTCTCGCCATAGCGTAAAGTCTTCTGGCTATTGGCAGAGCAACGGAAAGCGGAACCTTCCTCACCGTCAAAATAGTTGAAGATGGCAGAATCATAGTGTGAAGACACTCCGAACGCCTCTTTGGCAAACCAACGGCGTTCTTCGATGGTAGTAGTGGCTCCGTGTTCCATCAGCATGTCACGGAACGGCTGGTATTGTGCTTGCGAAGCGATGATAACCACGTCGTTGTAATTCTTGGCAGCGGCACGAATCAGGGAGATACCGCCTATGTCAATCTTTTCGATGATGGCAGGTTCTTCGGCACCACTGGCAACTGTAGCCTCAAACGGATAGAGGTCAACGATGACGAGGTCTATTTCGGGAATTTCATATTTTTCAATCTGTTGCATGTCTTGCTCCAATCCGCGGCGGCAAAGGATACCTCCAAAAACCTTCGGATGCAAAGTCTTTACGCGTCCGCCCAGGATGGAAGGGTATGTAGTGAGGTCTTCCACTGCCTTGCAGGGATAGCCCAGAGATTCTATAAACTGACGTGTTCCACCGGTTGAGAGGAACTCTACACCTTCTTCATGCAGTTTGGTAATGATTTCGTCCAAACCTTCCTTATGGTAAACAGATACCAGAGCTGTTTTGATTCTTTTTGTTTCAGACATGGATTTGCGTATTAAAGTATGCGTATATTAGTATTTGATGCGCAAAGTTACAAATTTTGTTTATTCATACATACATTCATACACAATAAATTAGGTATAATTAAAAAAGGCGGCATCTGTTTCCAGTCTGCCGCCTTTTTTTAAGGGTTATTTTGTTGGTTTACCAAATAGATACACGTTTTTCTACCGGCAAGAACATCGGGTCTTTTTCTGTTACATTAAATGCCTCATACCAAGCACCGATTTGCGGCAATGCACCGTTTACACGCCATTCGCCCAATGAATGCACATCGCTCTTCGTGCGGTTCAGCACTTCTTCGGGACGAATATCATTGGCCCATACACCTGCGTATGCCAGGAAGAAACGTTGTTCGGGAGTAAGACCATCCAACACCGGCAACGGATTGGCAGCCGTAGCTTTCTTGAATGCCTGATAAGAAACCTGCAGACCACCGTGGTCGGCAATATTCTCACCCAATGTCATGCGTCCGTTGGCATATACGCCCGGAGCAACCTCGATGCTATCGAAGAAGTTCACCATCACCTGGGCACGCTCGTCAAAGTTCTTGGCATCTTCAGCAGTCCACCAGTCTTTCAGGTTACCGTCCTTGTCGTACTGGCGACCCTGGTCGTCGAATCCGTGAGTCATTTCATGACCGATTACCACACCGATGGCACCGTAGTTGAAGGCGTCATCCGCATTCATATCGAAGAAAGGATATTGCAGGATACCGGCGGGGAAACAGATTTCGTTCGTAGTCGGGTTATAGTATGCGTTGACGGTCTGCGGAGTCATCAGCCATTCATCCTTATCCACCGGCTTGCCGGCTTTGGCTATCATTTCGGCATGGCTCCACTCGTTGGCACGTTCCATGTTTGCCCAGTAAGAGTCGTTTTTGATTTCCAGTGTGGAGTAGTCTTTCCAAGTGTCGGGATAACCAATCTTCACATGGAAGGTAGCCAGTTTCTCCAGAGCTTTCACCTTAGTGGAATCACCCATCCAGGCAAGATTCTTGATACGTTCGCCCAGGCTTTCCTGCAAGTTCTTCACCAAAGTAACCATACGCTCTTTGGCAGCAGCAGGGAAATATTTCTCCACGTACATCTGACCTACAGCTTCGCCCAGCGCGCTGCTTACAGTGCTTACCGCTCTCTTCCAGCGGGGCTGCATCTCTTGTGTACCGCTCATAGTGCGGCTGTAGAAGTCGAAGTTCTGTTCTGCCATAGCATCATTCAGCAAGCTTGCGGCAGAATCAATCAATTTCCATTGCAAATAAAGGCTCTGCTGTTCAATGGGCAGCGTATCCAGGATATCGGCAGCAGCTTTCAGTGAAGCGGGCTGGCCTACGATGATTTCCTTCACATCCTTCAAGTCCATGGCAGACAAATAAGCATCCCAATCGAAAGTAGGATAATTCTTCTTCAACTCTTCCATGCTCATCTTGTTATAATTGGCATGTGGGTCACGCAACTCCGTACGAGAGCGGAAAGCCTTGGCAAGACGTGTTTCCACATCCATCACCACCTCCATACCTTTCTTGGCAGTAGCCTCGTCGAAACCAGCCAACTGGTACATCTTCTGTACATGTGTACGGAAAGCATCACGAATTTTGGCAGTAGCCTCATCATTCTCCAGATAGTATTCACGTTCGCCCATGCTCAGCCCGGTCTGATAGGTCTGTACGGCATTCATGCTACTGTTCATTTCGTCAGCGCCAACATACAGCACGTTGTAGACGATGATACCTTTCTTCTGCATATCGCCCAGCAAGGCATAAAGCTCTTTCTTGTCCTTCAAAGCAGCCAGCTGGTCGAGTTCAGCCTTGATGGGGGCCACACCGTCCTTGTTCAGCTTCACGCTGTCCATTACGATTTTGTACAAGTCACCGATTTTTTGTGCCACGCTGCCGGCTTCGTGCTGGGTGGCGGCAAGTTCTTCAATCAGTCCTTGAATCTGCTTGCGGTTGTTTTCTGCAAGGATAGTGAAAGAACCGTACTGTGAGTATTCAGCAGGAATCGGATTGTTCTTCATCCAACCGCCACATGCGTATTGGTAAAAGTCAGTTCCGGGTAGAGCCGTTGTGTCAAGATTGGCGAGCTGGATGCCTGCTGTAAGTTCAGCCTGCTGCTTGCCGGTGTTGCAGGATGCCGTCATCAGACAGAATGCTGCAATGGGTAACAAATGATTTGCTTTCATAAATATATAAAATATAATAGTTAGTGATTCTCCAACTCTACAGTAGCCGCGTCCCACTCTTCCATCACACGGTCAAGCTGCTCTTTCAGTTTTTGGTGCTGCTCATAAAGCGACATGTCCGAAGCACCCTCCGGTGTAGCCATCCTAGCCTCAAGAATGGCAATGGCAGCCTCCGTCTGCTCTATCTCCGCTTCACAATCGGCAACGCGGCGTTCCAGCTTCTTAAGTTTCTTGTTAAGCTCCTTCTGCTCCTCATAGGAGAGTTTGGCAGCCGAGGGCTGAGCCGGTTCTGCACCAGCATTTCCTAATGCCGCCTTACCGGCAGTGGGCGAAGCGGAAAGTGAAGGAGATTTCTGTAACTCATTCAGGCTCTCTATCTGCTTCTTTTGCAGGAAATCATAAATTCCTCCCAAATGTTCCTTCACCAGTCCGCCACCAAACTCGTATACTTTAGTCGCAAGTCCGTCCAGAAAATCACGGTCATGACTGACTATTATCACCGTCCCGTCAAAATCGCGGATAGCTTCCTTCAGTACATCTTTGGAACGCATGTCAAGATGATTCGTAGGTTCGTCGAGAATCAGAAAATTCACCGGCTCCAACAGCAGTTTTATCATGGCAAGCCGGGTACGCTCTCCACCGCTGAGCACCTTCACCCTTTTATCCGAAGCCTCACCGCCGAACATGAAAGCACCCAGAATATCACGAATTTTGAGGCGGATATCCCCTACGGCCACGTGGTCAATCGTATCGAATACAGTTAGGTTCTCATCCAAAAGTTGTGCCTGGTTCTGGGCAAAATATCCAATCTGCACATTATGTCCCAGTGTAAGTTTTCCGGTATAATCCGTAATCTCACCCATAATACACTTTACAAGCGTAGACTTTCCTTCGCCGTTCTTACCGACAAAAGCAACCTTCTCTCCTCGGTTGATGGTCAAATTCACATCATGGAAAACAATGTGCTCACCGTAGGATTTCTCCATATCCTCGCAGATGACGGGATAATTACCGCTACGGCTGCTGCAAACAAACTTCAGGCGCAAAGAGGAGTTGTCTTCCTCATCCACCTCGATACGTTCTATCTTTTCAAGTTGCTTGATGCGACTTTGCACCTGCACAGCCTTGGTAGCTTTGTACCGGAAACGCTCGATAAAGTCTTCCGTATCTTGTATCTGCTTCTGCTGATTCTCGTAAGCACGCAGTTGCTGCTCCCGGCGCTCCTTGCGAAGCACCACGAACTCATCGTATTTCACTTTATAGTCGTAAATGCGTCCACAAGTTATTTCGATGGTACGCATAGTGACATTGTTCAAAAAGGCGCGGTCGTGGCTGACAAGCACCACCGCATTGGCACGGGTGGAAAGGAAGTTCTCCAACCACTGGATACTCTCGATGTCAAGGTGGTTGGTAGGCTCGTCGAGCAGCAACACATCCGGACGACGAAGCAACAGCTTGGCAAGCTCTATACGCATACGCCAACCACCGGAAAACTCGCTTGTAGAGCGGTCAAAGTCCTCGCGGCTAAAGCCCAGCCCTTGGAGCGTGCGCTCTATTTCGGCACGGTAGTTGGTGCCTCCCATCATAAGGAAACGTTCGTTTTCGTGGGTGAAGCGGTCAATCAGTTTCTGGTAATCCTCACTATCGTAGTCGGTACGTTCGGCAAGTTGCTGATTCATGCGTTCGATGCCCGCCTGCATCTCAAAAATATGCTCGAAGGCAAGTTCAGCCTCCTGCATCACGGTGCGCTTGTCACTGAGTATCATCACTTGGGGCAAATACCCGATAGTACATTCGCGAGGAACGGCAACAATGCCGGCAGTGGGCTGCTGAATGCCAGCCAATATCTTGAGCATGGTGGACTTACCGGCACCATTCTTGCCGACAAGAGCTATACGGTCTTTCTTATTGATAACATAAGAAACGTCTTCGAACAGAGGAGTGGCATTAAATTCTACCTTCAGTCCTTCTACAGATATCATAGTGTCAATGAATTTATCGTTCAAGACTGCAAAGGTAGCGATTTTCAACGTTATACAATATCATACGCTCACATAATTACATCAAATATCCAAGAAAGAGAACACTACTCCCGCATTTCCTGCGGAAGGACAATTGCAAAGCGGCTCCCCTTGCCAAGAGATGAGGCCACTTCTATTTTTCCATGAAACCTTTCAACAATAGTCCTGCAAATGGCCAATCCCAATCCCGTGCCCTGCACAAAAGCATCTCCCTTATAGAAACGTTCAAAAATGTGCGCCAGAACTTCTTCCGACATGCCAGTTCCCGTATCTTCCACAAAGACTTCCAATGTAGCAAAGTCCTTCAGCCTATACCCTATGGTTATGCGTCCTTCAGCAGTGAACTTCACCGCATTATTGATAAGATTGTTGACAACTTGCCCCAAACGCGTAGGATCTGTATAGATAACTGCCGCCCGGTCCGGAAGGTCTAGCAGTAACTCCACTCCTTTCCGAAGATTCATCTTCTGCGCACTGTAAATGCTTTCCAATATGCCATTTAAAGAAACCTTCTCAAAATGGAACTCCATTGTGTTCGATTCTATCTTGGACAAATCCAGAATATCTGAAATCAACACCATTAACAACTGGCTGTTCTTTTCAATCAAAGACGTGAATTCCATAATCTCCTGCCGTGACAAGTCGGCATCCCCACAAGCCAGTAGTGTAGAGAAGCCCACAATGGCATTTAGCGGCGTACGTATCTCGTGGCTCATATTAGCAAGAAATACGCTCTTCAACTCATCGCTACGTTGCGCTTTCTGCAAAGCCTCGTTCAATTTATTCTCCGTATCCTTGTATTTCTGCGTACTCATGCAAATACCGATGATACGGAACGGCAAATCCGTCAATTGCCCCACATAGGTAGATTGCGCCTCAAACCACTCCCACTTGCCGTCTCCCCGCCGTAAACGGTATTCCACTGGGCATTCGTACAAATTACCATGCAACTGTAAAGCCAAAGCATCAAACACTCCCTTCCGGTCGTCCGGATGAATCAGAAATGCGAATTCCTCAGGCGTCAGCGTATAGTCACGCGTAGGAATCCCCAAATATTCAAAATAACGCGGTTCTATAATCATCAGATTATGTTCCATGTCGAAAGACCATTGAAATATCTGGGTACGACTCAGCGCAATATTCAGCAAATGCTTCTGTGTCCGTTCTTCCAACACATTCCTGAAATAGAGTACAATCCTCACCAATTGTCCATCTTCATGAATTCCCACCATAGCACCTTGTATCAGAAAACTTATACCACTCTTCAATTCACGTATAAAGCAATTGGTATCTAAGGGAATAATCCGCACATCCCTCTCCCGAAGTTGCAGCAAAAGGTCTTCTAACACATTCTTTTTATCACATACCACCTCCAATAAGTCAGTGATACGCCGCCCTATCACATACTCATTCAATTGGAGTTCATTCATCACCTGCTGATTCAGACGCCAGATACAATCTTCCAAATCAATCATAATAATGCTGACGGGCCATGAGTTGAACAACTGCTCGGAGATGGCATTTATTATACGTACTTCTTGAGGAACATTCGGATTCATCAGAATTGGTTTATCATACAAGAAGCAAAGTTCGGGTTAAAATGCTTATACCACAAACAAACCCTTATAAATCAATATTCCATTTTAATATGTATATATTCTATTATTCACAACTTTACCTTATTTAACAGAGATAAGTTGAGCGTAATATTGATTTTAACTGTTACCTCTGTCATTTATACATTATTATCCCCCATTTTTGCGTCTTAAAATCTCCAACATGAATATATCCGAATTCAATATAAATGACGAGTTCATTGCCTGCAATCATATCACAACCAGTGAACTGAATCCGCTAGTGAAAAAGCCATACCACACCAAGGCCAGTATCTTCGTTTTGTGTATCAAAGGAGTTCTGAAAACCATCATAAACCATACCCAATTCAAGGTTGAAGCTAACGTTCTCCTAGCTATTCCTCCTGAGACCTTCGTACAATTACTACACACGTCAGACGATACTGAAATATATGTCGTCATATTTTCCAAACAACTTATCCAAAGTGCAGGAGTCGGTAAGGTCATGATGGATAAGTTTCACATTATAGGTAAACACTATATTTTTCCTCTATCGAAAAAGAACTTCCAGCTTTATGCTGAGTTCATGACCTATTTGTCACACCTCTATCAAAGAACAGAAAGCCCCTCAAGTCTAGTTTCATTGCAAACTCTACTGGCATATCTGTTACAAGGCATATCCGAACTCTGCCCGGAACACCCTAGGATAAAAGAGACTCCGGGCAGCAGGCATTTCAACCAATACCGCATTTTTATCCGATTGGTACACACAGACTATGTCCGGGAGCATCAAGTGTCCTATTATGCATTGAAAATGAATATGAGGCCGGCAGCTCTTTGCCGCCTTGTCAAAAAGGAATCAGGACATACAGCCATGGAAATCATCAACAATACTATCATCATGGATGCCAAAGCACAGCTTTGTACCGCCAACACTCCGATAAAGGATATAGCCGTGAGTCTAGGTTTTAATAATGCGGCCTTCTTCAACAAATTCTTTAAACGTCATACGGGAATACCTCCTCAGAAATTCCGTACATCCTCAAAACAATAAAATCTACTCAAAACCCAAAATGCGGATATTCTGTCCTGAGAATACCCGCATTCCTCAATAAGAGAAGTCCGTCATCAGCCTACCTTCTTGGCAATAAAGAACACATAACCGTAAAATTCCTTATACTTGCCGTACAGTTCATCCTCAATCATTTGGAGTAAGCTGAACTCTTCGGCAATTTTATTACCGGCATATTTCTTACGGAAAATCTCCTGAGCCGCAACCTTTGAAGCAAAGTAATGCTCTGTCCAGCAATTCTCCGGCAAAATGAATGTAGCAACGGGAAGATAACCTGCCTTGTACAACTTGGTCACCTGATTGGGAAGTGTATCCATTTCAGAGTAAGCGTCCATCCAGAAGTCATTGATTTCCGCAGGGCGTTCGTCCGTAAACCATGAACTCTCGGAGACGGCAATATACCCTCCCGGTTTCAGATACTTACGCCACTCCTTCAAGCCACGTTCAAAGCCAATGTTATAGATAGCACCTTCACACCAAATCATATCCAGCTCCTCCTCACCGAAAGGAAGGGCATCCATTGAACCGACAATTCCTTTTACTCTGTCCTGCAAGCCTAACTGCCTTGCATTACGGTTGAAGATATCAATAAAGCCGGGAAAAAGGTCAATTCCTGTAATCCACCCCGGCACATGGCCAGCTACTACCATTGTCTGGCCACCCGTTCCACAGCCGATATCGGCAATAAAGGATTCATCGGTAAGACCGTCTACAAAGCTCAATGCCTTCAACGTCGCTTCAGGACTGCCAGGGCCTTGTCGTTCCATATTGGAGAAAAAGTCACAGATTAAATTAAGTTCGAAATCGTGGATAGTTTTATTTTCGTTACTCATTTTCTTACTATATTTTGCATATACGGAAAGTATCACAATACCTTCAGCATAATATGCGGATTAAACTTGAATTATAACAATAGGAAAACACTCTCGAAAGAAGTTATCCGAGAGTAAACGAAGGGGGGACAATCTGTGCAGGGAACACAGATTGTTTACAAAACCAAATCCGATTTAAATGTCTTTGTCATACTGCAAAGATAAGCAATATTTTATTTAATCAAAGATTTTACGGTTAATAAAGATTTTCCCTTGCACCGGGCGCATGCTGAAGAACCGCACCTACCACCTGGCAAGTATCCAGTTCCTTACAGTCGCCGCAAGTATTGAAACCTTTTTCGTACACACATTTGCGGATAGCACAATAATCGCTGCAATAGGCAAACTTCACCCCGTCTGCACGGCACCCCATACAATGGATGGTTTCCGGCGTAATTTCCGGCGTATTGTTCAGCACACTCCACTCTTTGGCAGTTTTCTCTCTCAGCTCATCGTCATTATTGACAGTGGCTATACGGGCGGCGCAATTTTCGCAATCCAACCCGCAACATGCAATTAATTGTTTCATCACTTGGTTATAACGATTTATGTTTGAGGATATAATGCCCCTTTTCCCGCACATCGATTCAGTAAGCCCAAAACTCACCCCATACCTTGGAACAGACACTCATTTACCGACAGTCCTCAGCGCTTTCTTAACGATATACTTGGTCTCTTTCGTTTCACTTTCCTAACGCCTGCAAAGCTTCCTTACAAATCCGGATTGCGTCTTACTTGCATCATTTAACCAATTCCCTACGCTGTTCCGGACATACTTGGAGTAATCTGATTTCAAAGGTTCCAATATCGGTAAGCCCAATGCAGGGTTCTGTTCCAACATTTCAGTATGCTTGCACCAGACACCTCGTGAACAGAAAACAGAAGAACAAATATAGCTCTGGCAAACGCCTTCCCCATATTTGTCCTTTTGTTCTTTTACCCAATAAATTAATGCGAATCAAGTTATCCTTCCGTCTTACTTTAGAACAGCTTCGCAGGATACTCACCCGCATCCACCAAAGCCTGAATCTTGTCGACTACACTCTGACGGTCTTCGGGATAAGTCACACCGAACCACTTGCTGGTTGTATCGAGCACTTCGCAGGTAGCAGTGCCATTGTTAATCAGCTTATCCACCATCAGCGGGATGAAGAATTCGCTTTTCAGATTCTCCATATTCTTCGGGTCGCTCAGGAAGCTCTTGAAAAACTCTGCACTGTAAGCAAAGTAATCGGGAGTAAAGCCCCAGAAGTTCATGCTGACCGGAGTCGTCTCGGGAGTGGCAGTCCATTCACCGTTATCATCGATGTACTTCACCTCGCCGTCCATACGCTGAATCTGGGTACGCTCTACTACAGAAGTCAACAAGTTGTTTGCATCCGTTCCGCACAAACCACGGGATACGGTACCGCTTTCGCTCAATGTATTACCGATGCGGAAGCCTACCATGGAATATACATTTTTGGAACCTTCGGGAAGGGCTGCAAGAAATTTGCCCATTACCTGGAAGGAATCACGACCGTAGAAATCGTCGCAGTTGATAACAGCAAACGGTTCCTTTATTACATCGGCACCCATCATTACAGCATGGTTGGTTCCCCAAGGTTTGGTACGGCCTTCGGGGCAGGTGAAGCCTTCGGGAAGGTCATCGATGGACTGGAATACCAGTTCGCAGGGGATATGGCCTTCGTATTTGGAAATAATCTTGTCGCGGAAATCCTGCTCAAAATCTTTACGGATTACGAAAACGAGCTTTCCAAAACCGGCATTGATGGCATCGTAAATAGAATAATCCATGATAGTTTCGCCATTCGGGCCCAGTCCGTCCAATTGTTTCAAGCCACCATAACGACTGCCCATGCCGGCTGCCAATAAGAATAAAGTTGGTTTCATATTTAGTTATTATTTAAAAAGGTTAGTATATCACAGTTGATAACGGCTGCAAATGTACAAAAATTTATGGCTGACAGAAGGGAGTTTTAGTTCATTCTTTACCACTATCCGTTCAAAAAGGTACATTTAGAACGGATAACCGATGGCAAAATGCAACGCCATGCTGTCCTTGAACTTGGGAATATTATAATACCCCGACTTCCCGGTATCATACGGATCATGCAGCCCGATACCCAAGTCCAGACGAAAAACAAGAAAGTCCAAATCGTAACGCAAGCCAAATCCCGTGCCCAAAGCAATCTGTTTCGGGAAATTCTTCAACGTAAATTCACCATTCGGGCGGTTTTCATCTTTACGCATCAGCCATATATTGCCGGCATCCAAGAATACGGCTCCATGCAAGTCGGCAATCATACGGAAGCGATACTCGATATTGGCTTCCATGCGAATATCACCCACGTGGTTGATATAGGTATATTTCCTATCCGTCTCGGGAGGATAACCGCCCGGACCTATACTGCGTGCAGAAAAGGCGCGCACACTGTTGGCACCACCGATATAGAACTGTTCCGTATAAGGTGCGGTCGTAGCGTTGCCATACGACCATATCACCCCTCCCGCAATACGCGAAGCAATCATCTGGTTCTTGTCTATCCGGTAATGGTACCTGAATTCCGAGTTCAGCTTCAAGAACTGTGCAAAAGGTACCCCGAAAAGCTTCTTTCCTTCCTCACTGAACGGCTTGCCGAAAATACGGTAGACGGCAGAAGTCAGGTTACCGGCCGACGCAACGGTGGTCTGCCACCAGATGGGGTTACGCTTGCCGCGCACGGAAGCGTTGTCATAAGTATAGGTGTACTCCATGGCAGGAATGAACTGGTCGCGCAAACTAACGTAGAGTGCTGGATTCTCGGCACGCAACGTATCGAAAGCGGCAGTAGGATTGCGCAGTACATTGAATGTCAACCGGAAAGGAGTTATACTGTGCCTGGAAGTCGATTTGGGCTGGAAGTCATAAGTGACATTACCGCCAAAAGCCAACAGCTTATAATACTTGGCACGGTTCATCTGGTCGGCATATAAACGGAAAGTCGTTGTAGCCGGGAAGTCATACTCACGGTCGCCCATCCTGGGAAACACCACGCGCGGAAAGATAAGCGAAGTGGAGATACCCAGTTCATAGCTGTTCATTAGGGAAGAACTTGCCTTGCCCGTCTGCCATTCGTACGAACCGTTCAACTTCACATTCCAGCTTTCACCACCACCGAAGACATTATTCTTCGTCACCGTAAAAGCGGCACCCGGTCCCGTCTGATTATTGCTCTTCATAGTGACATTAAAATCCAATTCCGCATCGTAGGGTTTATCGAGCGCGGCAATGACCTTCACATCCAATGTATCAGACACAAATGCCGTATCACGCGGTATATACTGCATCTCCGCATAACGGAAAATACCGACGCTTGCCAGGCGCTCCTGAATACGGGTTTGACGATATAAGCTATACAAACTCTGCATAGAACGCTGGCGGGCAATACCTGCGCTGTCCTGTATCTGACGTTTCCGCCGATAACCTTGATAGTTCAACCAACGGTAAAGCATGTTGGGACGTACCGGTGGTTTGTTGTAGTAATGTATGGTCAAGCCTTTGTAATCCATGCTGTCATTGGGTTCCTGCCCCTGCTTTCCAAGAAGATAGACGGATTTACGCCCCACACGAAACTGCTTCTCGGCTACCTTTGGCATACCGGGAACGGGAATCAAGCGCATCTGGACATGTCCATTAGGAACCATCATGGTATCGGCTTGATAGGTCAGGTAGTCGGGACGGAAATAATAACAACCCACATTACGCAGCAGGGTACTGATACGGGTACGCTCCCCATCCAGATCAGCCACATTGAATTGTTCTCCCGGACTGATAAGGGAACGTCGGCGCCCCAGCTCCATAATGCGAGTGGTACGTTGGTTGAAACCACGATAGTACACCGTATCTATAAAGTAGGGATTACGCATGTTCACCGTATATTGCAACTTTGCCTTCAGCGAGTCCTTCGGGTCGACAAATGTCTTGTAGCTGACGCTTCCGTTGAAATAGCCGTAATCGCGCAGCAAGTTAACCGCCGCCTTCTGACGTATATCGGGATTCACCGTAGACAGAAGCACCGGAGTGGCGGCAAATTTATTGAATATCCACTTTCCGAGTCCCTTCTCATACTTCTGGAAACCATTGTAAATCCACAGTCCGAAAGGAAAGGGATAGCGGATAGTAGAGCTCCCCAGCAACGAATTGTTCGGTGCCGTAGCAAGGGCGGCTTCCACCTCTTCCATGGCAATCTCGCCAACAGACGTTTCACTGCGGTTCAATACAATCATCGGCTTTTGTCCGGTATAGAGTATCTCCCCCTCGGGCAAGTGCTTCGTGGTGGAGCAACCTGCCAGAAATATCAATCCTGCAATATATAATATCAGTCGTTTCATATCACATTCCTACTTTTTCATATCGCTGTTTTCAGCCTCCGGTTTTATCTTTTTCTTCCTGAAGATGAAGAGTTCACCCAACCGGTCCATCTTCCGGCGCAGCACAAGGCCAACACCCGTTTCGGTTATCTCACCGTCGAGTATGCTTTCGTAGTTCTTATTATGGAATACACGGACATATCGGGTACCCGACGCATCAAGACGGTATTCCAGCGATATATTGTCAATGAATGATTCCGCATCGTTCGTCGCATTGGCCCCGGTGGATACTTTTCCACCGATGACTATCTGTACGCGATCGTT
>UMFA01026658.1_pt1 | contig 16251 bp, 9 predicted proteins | sample 1964891 | NCBI WGS metagenome assembly UMFA01 (sample SAMEA4836034, study PRJEB28245) | human gut metagenome | biome: gut microbiome; material: fecal sample | place: Denmark | collected 2008
AGGGTTAGCGTATGGACGACCGGTTTGAGCAACTGATAGAAATGGAGTGTGCGGACGCGCTGCTGGACAGCGGCGTGTCCGTTCCTCTTAAAAGGTGGAAGCTCCCGTGGCTGAAACGCCCGCTGGAGGTGCGTGTGACGATGAAGCGCCCGCGGCTGCGCGGGCAGATTCTGCTGGCGAGGGAATACCTGAAGATGGGTGTTGAACCCGGGTGGCGGCCGAAGGACAAGACCGAGGAACTGACCTTTGTAGCGGAACATGGCAAGGCCGTAAGCCGTCTGCTGGCCTATACGGTGTGTCGGGGCTATGTGTCGCGACATGTAGGCATCGGGGTGACGGCGTGGGTGCTTCGGAACTTTGTGGAGTGGAAGTATCTGATGGCGCTGTTCCGAACGTTTGAGCGGTTGATGGGCACGAAGGATTTTATGCGTATTATCAGCTCGGCGGCGCGGGCGAACCCGATGACCCCGAGACTGAGCCAGGCAAGGATGGGGAGTTAAGAACCCGGTATGAGGGTTCCCATAGCCCTTTCGGCTTCGTGTGGCAGATTGCATCGGCAACAGGCTGGAGTGTGGACTACATTCTGGATGGTGTGAACTACCAGACACTGATACTGATGCTGAGCGATGCGCCGCGGTATGTGCGGCAGAAGACCGGCAGCGGTAAGTGTGACAGCCACCCGGAGCGCAGCGCCGAGGATGAAGCGAACGATATAGTAGGATTTTTTCAAAGCAAACTGGAATGAGTAAACCTGTAGAAGTTGAATTTTTGATGAAGGACAAACTCACGCCCGGCATGAACAAGGCCGAGCGTGAGGTGCTGGAACTGCGTAATACCGTCAGACTGCTGGAGGCTGAACTGGAAAGGCTGCGCCTTGCCGGTGAGACGGCCGCCCCCAATTTGGATCAGAGCGCCAACATCGCCCAGATCCACGCGCTGGAAAAGCAGCTTGAGGAATTACGTGGCAAGTTGAGACAGCTTCAGACGGAATCAGAATCCGTACAGGTCACCCCGCCGGACGTGCCCAATGCACAGCGCCAGTTTAATGGCTTGCATAACAGTATCCAGCAGATCGCCCGTGAAATGCCCTCGTTGGCTATGGGGCCGCAGATGTTCTTTCTGGCCATCAGCAACAACTTACCGGTATTCACCGATGAGCTGGCCCGTGCCCGGAAAGAGTACGACGCCCTGATGAAAGCGGGACAGAAAGGCACGCCGGTATGGAAACAGGTGCTCTCTTCCCTCTTTTCCTGGCAGACGGCACTTACGACCGGCATCATGCTGCTTGTGATGTACGGTGACGAGATAGTGGCGTGGACGAAGGATTTGTTCAGTGCCAAGAAAGGCGTGGACGAATTTAACATTTCGCTGAAAGAGATGACCGAGATAGAGAAGGACGGCCGCACCCAGATGGTGCGTACCCGCTTTGAGCTGAAATCGGTCATCGATGAGATAAAGAACTTCACCGGCAGCAAGGAACAGGAAAAGGCCAAGGTGGAGGAACTGAACCACAAGTACGGGGAATCTTTCGGGTATTATAAAACACTTTCCGAGTGGTATGATACCCTTATCCAAAAGAGCGAGGACTATGTGCAGGTCCTGCAGCATCAGGCCAATGTCCAGAACCTTGTCAACAAAGCTGCAGAAGCGGATGAGGAGGTGAATAAAATCAAAGCCCAGAATCCGAACGAAGTGGAGGGCGCACATGGTGGTTTTTTCCGCTTTATGGCCAAAATGGGAGCCCATCATGTCGGGCTTACCCCACAAGAAATGGATGCGGAAGTGGACAAGGAGAATGAGGCTAACAAAAATATGAAAATCAAGGAGGCAGAGGCGAGACGCGAGGCTTACCTGACAAAAGCCAGGGAAGAGGCAAAAAAAGCCGCAGAAGCAGCCAAGAAAGGAAATATTGGCGGACATACCGACCCCAAACAGCCCGGAAAGAATCCGGAAGCGGAAGCCAGGCAACGGCTTGCCACAGAGCGCAGGCTGGCGCAGGATCTTGCTGCCCTGCAGGCCGAGAACCGGAAGGAGGAGATAGACCGCATGCAAGCCGGTACCGAAAAGAAACTGGCACAAATCGAATATGACTATAACGCCCGGAAAGAAGAGATCAACCGGCTGGAAGCCGACTGGAAGCGTGAGAACAAGGAAGCCGGTCTTTCCACCGGCGGCAACGGATTGACCCCGGACCAGACGGATGCCCTTGCTGCTGCTCGGGGCTCCAACGACAAGAACCGGAGCGCTGCCATTACGGCTGCTTTGGAGGAGGAAAAGGAAAAAGAAGCCGAAGCCATGCGTGATTACCTGTCGGAATATGGCAACTACGAGGAAAAGAAACTGGCTATCACGCAGGAGTATGAAAAACGTATCGCAGAAGCCACCACTGAGGGCGAACAAAAAACACTTCAGGAAGAATTGAAGAAAAAGGTGGCAGACCTTGACATGGAGGAACTGAAGGAAGGGCTGGACTGGGAAGCCGTCTTCGGGGACCTTGACAAGGTATCTACAGAGAGCCTGCAGTCACTCCGTACCCGTCTGAAGGAATATATCGATACACAAAAGGATCTGCAGCCGGACAGCCTGAAAGACCTGGTACGTGCGATAGATTCCATCGATAAAAAACTGAACGAACGCGATCCCTTTGCGGCATTGGAATCATCCATGTCTCGGGTAAAATCCACGACCTTATCCGTCAAGGAGGCCCAGGAAGCCTATAACAAGGCCGTGGAAGAAGGGACTGAAGCCGAGCGGAAGAATGCCCGGGCCGCGCTGGATGCCGCCCGGAACGCGAGGCAGAGGGCACTGGCCGAGGCCACGGATGCCCTGCACAGCAGCGTGGGGCAAGTGAAGGAATACGTGGGAGCGGCAGAGGACCTTCTGGGACTGGTGGAACAGTTCGGTATCGATCCGCCGGAATGGATGGGCGAATACCTGGAAGGTTTGGGGCAGACGTTGGATGGCTTGGAAAGCATCGACCTGACCAAACCGATGAGCGTCATTACCGGCGGTATCAAGGCGGTAAGCGGCGCGGTGAAGACATTGTTCAGTCTGGGCGGCACCATCAATTGGAACGGAAGCAACGCGAAAGAGGTGCAGGCCACGATGGACCGGCTGACCAGCCGGAACGAAATGCTTCAGACTTCCATCGAGGACTTGACCGATACCATCAAACAGAGCAAGGGTACCAAATCTGTAGCCGCTTACCGCGACGCTTACCGGATGCAGCAAGAGACGAGTTCGAACTACCTGCAGATGGCGATGGCGCAGGCCGGTTACCACGGCAGCCACCGCTCTTGGAACTATTACTGGGATGGTTTCAGCCAGTCACAGATTGACAAACTGAGCGGACAGATTGGCCGCCAGTGGGACGGGAACCTGTGGAGTCTGAGCCCGGAGGAGATGAAGGCTCTCAGAAGCAACGTGGACATGTGGACACAGATACAGGAGACGGGTAAGGGCGGTTACGGCGGGCGGCTTACCGAGAAACTGGATGACTACATAGACCAGGCCGGAAAGCTGGAGGAACTGACCGACCAGCTGTATGAGGGGCTTACCGGCATCTCGTTCGACGCGATGTACAGCAGCTTCATCGACAATTTGATGAACATGAAGTACGGTGCCAAGGATGCGGCAGAAGACATTTCGGAGTACTTCATGCGTGCGATGTTGAGCAATAAGATCGGCGAAATGTACAGCGAGAAGCTGAAAGGCTGGTGGGAGAAGTTCGGCAAGGCGATGGAAGACAACGACCTTACGGAAGCAGAACGGAATTCTCTCGCAGATGAATATATGCAGTATGTGGATGAAGCCCTTGCCATACGTGATAATCTGGCGGCAGCCACCGGTTATGACAAGACGCAGCAGGGTGGTACAACCCAGAGTGCGAAAGCCGGTGGCTACACGGCCATGACGTATGACCAGGGCACGAAGCTGGAGGGCATGTTCACCGGCGGTCTGCAACATTGGTCGAGTATGGACGACCGGCTGGAAAGCGTGTCGGAGAAGATGGACACGGCCGAGGGCCACCTGGCCTGCATCGCTGAGAACACGGGCGTAAGTGCTGGCCACCTGGGCGAGATAAAGGATGAGATAAAGAAAATAATACGTGACGGACTAAAAGTGAAATGACATGGCAGATATATTGGGCGGGCTGGTGCTGGTGAACGGCACGGACATCTGGACGGAGTACGGCGTGTTCCTGGTGGAGGACCGGCGCGGGGGCATGGATAACCTCTCGGCAATCCTGACCCCGAGCAAGACGAAGAAGGAGACGGCCGTGGACATACGGGAGGAGGACGGGGAGAAATACAGTGCGGTGCTTACCCCGAGGAACGAGGCGCGTGACGTGACGCTGCACTTTGCCCTATATAACAAGACAAGGGAGGGATGGCTGCGGAAATATTTTGCGTTCATCAATTTCCTGAAGAAAGGGAAGGACGGGTGGCTCGACATCGCGTTTCCCCAGCTTGATCTGACACTGCACGTGAAATACACGGACAGCCCGAAGTTCACCCCGCTGACCTATTTGTGGAAGGAAGGGGTCCACGCCGGGAAATTCAAGGTTAAGTTCCGCGAGCCGGTACCGATTATATAACCATTCAAAGACGATTCGAATATGCTTTTAACGATATACGATAAAGCCGGGACCAAGCGTGCGGATGTGGCCGCAAGTGATAGTTCGACGCAGAGCAAGGAGGTGCAGGGCGACAACGTGCTGGCGCTCTCCTTCACGCATTATGCCCATATCCCCCTTGATGTAGGTGACTTCACGGACTACATGGGCGAGCGGTACTGGCTGACAGAGCGGTACACCCCGAAAGAGAAAAGCGGGAGCGAGTGGGAGTATAACCTGAAGCTGTACGGTATCGAGAGCCTGATCAGACGTTTTCTCGTGCTGGAAACAACGGACGGCGACACCAATCCCCTGTTTACATTGACGGCTACGCCGCGGGACCATGTGGCGATGGTAGTGAAGGCCATCAACGACGGCATGGGTAACATTACCGACTGGAAGGTGGGGCAGGTGGACGGTACCGACCTTATCGTGATCGACTATGAAGGCATGTACTGCGACCAGGCTTTGAAGGAGATCGCCGGCAAGGTGGGAGGCAAGGCCGAGTGGTGGGTCGAGGGGCAGACGGTGAACGTGTGCCGTTGCGAACACGGTGAGGAGATCACGTTGGGATACGGCAAGGGGCTGACCTCCCTGGAGCGGGATACGAGCAATACGGCGAAGTTCTACACGCGCCTTTTCCCGATCGGCAGCAGCCGGAACATCGACGCCGGGAAATACGGCAGCCCCCGTCTGATGCTCCCCGGAAAAAAGAAGTACGTGGAGGTGGGCGTGGACGAGTACGGTATCTATGACCACTACGAACAGGCCGCCTTCAGCGATATCTATCCCCGGCGGGTGGGTACGGTAAGCAGCGTCCGGAGCGAGGAGGTGACGGACGAGGAAGGTAAGGCCTTTACCGTCTATTACTTCAAGGACGGCGGGATGGATTTCGATCCTAACGATTATGAGTTGGCCGGTGAGACGAAACGCATCTCCTTCCAGAGCGGTGACCTTTCCGGGCTGGGAGAGGGGGACGACCATTATTTCGAGGTGAACTTCGATAGTGTCACCCGTGAGTTCGAGATCGTCACGATCTGGCCTTACGGCGATGACACGCAGCTTCCGGGCGGCAAGCTCGTCCCGAAGGCCGGGGACACCTATGTCCTTTGGAACATCCGGATGCCGGATAAATATTATCGGTTGGCAGAGGAGGAATTTGCGGCCGCGGTGGACGAATACAATAAGGACCACTGGCTGGATATTGCCGCTTACAAGGCTCCGACCGATCATGTGTGGATCGAGCAGCAGGAGGCCGATCTGTTTGTCGGCCGGCGCGTAAAATTGGAGAGCTCGGAGTATTTCCCGAAAGACGGTTACCGCAGGAGCCGCATTACGAAGATCACCCGCAGGGTAAACCTTCCCGGAGAGATGGACCTGGAGATCAGCGACGCCCTGCAGGTATCGAAATTCGACAGGGTAAACGACAGTATCGGGGAATTGAAAAGCTATACGAAAGCCAAGGCCGAAAGCTCCGGTCTTCCCGATATTATCCGGAGCTTCGATAATACGCTGCCGACCGACAACAACCTTTTCTCGGCAAAAAGAAGCCAAAGGGAGTTCCTAAGCAAACGCCATCGGGATACCGCTGCCGAGGTGATCGGTTTCCTGAAAGGGGCTTATTTTGGGGATTACAAAGCCGGTGAATCCGGAGGTAATGTTGACGGCGACGGGAACGCCGAGTTTCTGACGGCGGTCATCCGTGAACTACTCCGCAGCACCCGTTTCGTGGACGGGATGTTCGGCGAAGGTTGGCAGATATGGATAGATAAAATAACGGGACTTTCCAACCTTACAATCGATAAGGCGACCATCCGGCAAACATTGGTAGCCTTGGAACTACTCATAGAAACGGTTCGCAGTGTAAGAGGTCAGCTGGTTGTATCGGCCGCCAATGGTAAAATCAAAACCGTAACAAAGGAGGACAATAATTACCGGATTACTTTCGAGCAGGAGAACACGTTTGTGCCGCATGACTTGATGCGTTGTGCTGTTTTTACAGGGACAGAGATTCGGGGTTACTGGGTGGAAGTGGCTGAAGCTGATACGGAAGGCATAATCGTCCCTCAGAGGGAATTTGGCGGGACGGAACCGAAAGAGGGTGATGAGTGCGTCCTGATGGGTAACACGGAAAACCCGCTTCGGCAGAACCTGATCAGCATATCGGCCACCGAAGACGGCCAGCCGCGTGTTGATATATTGGACGGCGTGAACGCGAAAAACTTCAACGGCTGTTTGCGCTGCCGGGTGGGTAATCTTGACGGTATCAAGGACAGTGCTTTCCCGGCGAATAACCAGCCGCACGGTAACGGTCTTTATGGTGACAACGTATATTTGAAAGGGACGTTCGTCCTCATGACCGGCGAGGATATCCTGACGAAATTTGAGATCACGGAGGGTAAGATACAATCCGCCGTGGAAGGTCTGCGTGACGAGGTGAGGGAGAAGCAGAGCTTTTTCGACAACACCACGTTTACCGAGGGGATGAGTAAATGGATCAGCGGATACAAGGCGGCATTTTTGACTTTCGGCGGCAAGTGGATTCTTGCCGGTAACAAACTGTTGTCATCGAGCGAAAACGGCAACGTGGAGGTCGTAAAGACCGGCAAGGTTCCTTACGTTAGGATAACGAACAGCTACATCATGCAGAAGAACGGGGATTTTCGCACGATCCCCGATTTTAAGGAGTTGAACGGGGATGGGCTCCGCATGGCGGGCTATGTCTACCTGTCCTTCCATTACAAGGTGCTGGAAGCCGGTCATCTTCGTATCGAGTTCGTGAACGGGAATAAGGCGGGATTTGAGAACTTCAACATGTTCGCTTACGACGGTGATTTGCTGGCAGGCGGGGAAAAGGTGTTCAACCATTCCGGATTGTGGAACGGAACCGGCGATTTCAAGCTGTCGTTCACGGGTGTTATCCAAGTGTCCTTGTTAGTGTTCTCGACAGACCGGACGGATGCCCTGGCGTACAAGTATGCCACGTTCTTCGATCAGTCGGATAAGATGCTCAGGATCGCGGCGGCGAATTTCGATAAGGACGGCAATGTGCTGGAGGCATCCTCCATTATCACGACGGCCAAATATAACAGGTTGATTTCTGTCCATTTCGATGAGAACGGGGAATTGCGGAATAAATCCGGGTTGGTGACTACCGCCAATTTTTCCAAGCTGTTCGCTGAGGGCGTTACAAGCAACGGACTTGTAAAGAAGGCGGAACTGAATGTCTATGTCAAGCGTGACGAGTTCGGCAATCTTGTTTCCGGTGTCACCATTAAAGCCGACCAAATCAAACTGGAGGGGCTTGTTACGGCTAACGGCTATTTCAAGGTCCTCACGGACGGGAGTATCGAGACCCGGAACGCGAACATCAGCGGTACTGTCAAGGCGGACAGCGGAAAGATCGGCGGCTTTACCATCGAGTCCGGCCGTTTGAACTGGAAGAGCCGTGATTATTTCGGTAACGACTCAAGGAGCCTGAAGCTGGGGGTATCCCAGACCTCGACGGAGGGGATCGTGGACGTGGCCTTCAACGCCGCTACGGAAGGACGGTTCGGGGTGAAGGCGGTAGGCTCCAACATGGGCGGCGCTGCCATATACGCCTCTACCGGTACGCTTACATATCCCGGAAGCGGCATGACGTATGCGGGATTTTTCGTGGGCCCGACAAGTGTCAGGGGGGAACTGGACAGTGATTGTTGCGCTTCGGCAGGATTCAGGTATATAACCGGCCGGAACGCAAATGGTACTTACACTTACAACGCCGGTGTCAACTGGGGTGGCGGTATGTCGGAAAACCCCGACCTTGACAAGATACGCCTTATCGTGAGGGGTGGTATCATTGTCGGCTATACAGGAGAATAAACATTTAAAACAAAAAAATATGAAAGTTGACTTAAATAGGAGATTCAGGGGTTTCGATGGAAACGAGCTCGACGGTGACAACATCGCCACCGCGGTAGCGGAAGCCTTGTTCGATTACGGGAAGGATAAACCTGTAGGGCGTGACGAGAAGTTCAAGGCTTACGTTTTATGCCAGCGTATCATTCAAAATGGAGGTATACTGAATTTGGAGAGTGAAGATATAACTCTGATCAAGGAAGTATGCGGTGAGTGCCTGACAGCGGGAGGTTATGGTCAAGTGTATGAATTAGTAGAAGGGGGGAAGGTATGAAAGTGATTTACAATCGTATTATCCCTTTTAAGGGTTTCAAGTCTATTAATTTGTTCGGACTACTGTTTGTCCGGGAGGAGTGTGTTATGTTTGATGTAGATTATAATCATGAGGCCATTCGTACGGCACAGATGAAGGAAATGCTGTATGTTTTCTTTTATCTTGCCTATATCGTTGAGTGGTTTTACCATTTGGTGAAGTTACGCGATTCAAAAGAGGCTTATTATCGCATCTCATTTGAGCGTGAAGCTTATGCACACCAGTTCGACATGAAGTATCTGAAAACTCGTAAATTGTATAATCAATATAGAAAATCATAAATTATGGCATTGACAGAATCAGATATCGCCCAGGTTCTGGAGGCGATAAAAGCGGAATCCAAGAGTGTTGAATCCCTTGAAACGGTAGGTTCGCTAACTGGGGTTAAATCCCTTCCGGGACAGAAAGACGATAAGCTGGTGAACGTCCCGATCACCTTACTGAGCAAACCGGCCGATGATGCGGCGGCGAGGGCGAACAAGGCCGCCGAGACTGTCGAGGAGATTGCCGTCCGGATGAACGAGGCGATCGGGGCGGCGGTGGATGCCACCAGGGAAACGGTAGCGGCCATCCAAGCGGCCGATGAATCGGCCGATGACGCGAGGAAAGCCGCACAGGAGGCGAGGGACGCGATAGCGGGCGGTTATAGGCATATACCGATGAGCGAGGGGGATTTCGAGGCGCTTCCGGAGAAAGACGATATGGGTATCTATCTGCTTTATGAGGAGGAATGACCATGATTCATGCTGGCGATAAGGAGATAACGGCCGTTTATGTCGGCAAGCGGGCTGTCACCGCTGTCTATGTCGGTGCGAGGCTCGTCTGGCAGGCGATAAGGAGCTGCTTTGGCGCGGGCTATTGGCGTGGTGACAAGCCGTGGAGTCGGACGGACGGATGGAAACGGATAAAATAACATTAGAAAGAATAACGATATGGCGAAGAAAGTGTATGACGATGACGGTCTGGACATGCGGAGTACAGACTGGTCTGGAGACAAGTCCACCGGTGGTCTTCCGGTGAGTGGAAGGTTGGTGGAAAAATACATCAAGGGCATTGACGAAAAGGCCACCCCGACGGAGGAGCTGGCCGCCGGTGAGACGAAAGCCCCCACGAGCGGCGCGGTGTTCGCCTCCTTGGTGGGCGCCGTGACGAATATCGACGTGACGGACAGCGAGGACGGCACGCAGTACGTGATGACAGTCACGCAGAAGAATGGCGAAGGCGGGGAAAGCGACAAGGAGGTACGGTTTTCCAAGTATAGCGACGATGACAAGGTGGTGGTGAATATAGACCTGGCTGACGCTTCGGGCTCCGCGCTGCCCGCTTCCCAGTATTTGTCGCTGGGTACTGGTTTTGTGGTGAGATATGCCGTTGGCGTGGGCACGGCCGGTGGCGGCGAGGTGAGTGGCTACAGCGATCTGAAGGCCAAGGTGGTCGTAAAACGTGGCTCCACGGTCCTTTCAGAATTCCAGGATGCGGAGTTTGTCGGCGTTACGGCCGGTCAGAGCTATACTTTTGACGCGTCGCCTTACCTGAAGGATGCCACGACCTACACCGTGCAGGTGGAGGCGCAGGCCGGTTATGATGGCGGTACGCTGATGAAAACCGCTACCGCCAGGGTGACGATGGTGGCTATGGAACTAAGTACCACTTATTCGGTTGGGAACGGACTGGCTGACGGGGGATACCGGAACGACGTGAACATCCCATTTACAGCTAAGGGAACGAGTGGCGAGAAGAACATCTACTACCGTATCAACGGCGGGCAGCCCTATACGCTTGGCCTGTCAGCCGGTTCCGGTGTCCAGCAGAAGAACGTCACCGTTGCGCTGAGTGAAATGCGGGAGGGCATGAACGTGGTGGAAGCCTATGCGCTGCACGAGAACTCCGGCGTGGTGAGCGAGATACACTACCTGACCCTGCTGAAAGCCGGGGAAGGTGTGACGGCCTATGCCGGCATGATGTTCAACCACCGGGCGGCAGGGTTCCAGCGTGACTGGAAGCACCCCGTACTGGAGGCAGAGCAGTTCACGGCGTGGAACTTCACGTATGCCGGCTATGACAGGGATGCGTACACGGCCCGTGTGAAAGTGACCAGCCGGGGCAGTGTGGTGAAGGAAGACCTGCTGCAGCGCGGTGAGACCGGCAGCTACGGGCGTACGAACGTGAACGTGGAACCGCTGGATTACCGTGTGTCGTGCGGTGATGCCGTGCTTGAGGTGCAGGTGAACACCACATCGCACCCCGACATTGAAGCCACGCTGGCACCGGATGCCGTGTGCACGTTCGATGCCTTCGGGCGAAGCAACACGGAAAACAACCCGGAAAGCTGGGTGAGCGGGGACAAACGGATGGAATTCCGTGATGTGCTGTGGAGCGTGAACGAATACGGCGCAGGAAGCGGCTGGCACAAGGACCGCCTGCTGCTGGCCGGCGGTGCGGGCATGACACTGACGGCAGACGGCGGTTATCGCCCGTTCAACGAGGCGGACAAGCCCGAGGGTTTTGCCATCCGCGACGTGGGCATGACGTTGGAGATAGAATACAGCACGGCCAACGTGACTGACACCGACGCGGAGCTGATCACCTGTCTGGGCACCCTGCAAAACGGCAACCGTTACGGGCTGGTGGTGACCCCGGAGGAGGCGAAGTTCCTTACCGGCGTGGTGACGGAGGCGATGGATGCCGGTCAGGTCCTGCGCTATGAGGACTCGGTGGGTACGAAGTTTGAACCCGGTAAGAATATCCGCATCACTTACGTGTTCTATCCGGACGTGGAGACCAACGAGCAGCGGACGCTGATCGGCTTCTATGTGAACGGGGAGGAGTCGGCCGCCTCGAAGTGGCTGGACAAGGTGAACTTCGACATCCGGAGCCAGCTGGAGTTTAAATCGGAGGGGGCTGACCTGAACGTGAAGAGCGTGCGCATCTATAACAAGGCGCTGACCTCGGACGAGGTGCTTAACAACTACATCGTGGACCGCAACCATCTGGAGGATGCCGACGGGGAACCGGGCGTGCGTTCGCTGGATGAGGACAACCGCGTGCTGAACGAGGGGGACACGGTGAGCATGGAGAAGCTGATGGGACTGATGAAGAAGCGGCGGAACTCGATCCTGGTACTGATAGGCACGGGCAGCGTGGGCAGTGAGGTGCCAAGCGAGAGCGACACGCTGAACGTGATGGATGCGCTGGCCCAGCTGAACAACAAGAAGGCCAACAAGCTGTGCCGGGAAGTTAGATTCTACAACGGTGAGAACCGGGCGCTGGACTGGATAGCCCGTGACATTTATCTGCGTATCCAGGGTACCAGTTCGGTGAACTATGCCCGCAAGAACCTGCGCTTCTACTTCCAGAAGACAGCCAGCGGTTACACGGCACGGATGAGCTACGGCGAGATAGACGGTAACGGGCAGCAGAGCAACCCGACAGCTACGGAGGGTAAGAAGAACCTGTTCCGACTGCGGGACAACTCGGTGGGGGCGAAACTCGCCTGTGCGAAGTGTGACTTTTCGGACTCCTCCATGACCACCAACACCGGTGGCGCGAAGTTCATCCATGACGGCATGAAGGAAATGGGTATCCTGACCCCTGCCCAGCAGTATGCCGCCGACCATGCGGATACGTGCAAGGAAGACATACGCTCGGCCATTGACGGCTTGCCCTGTGACCTGTTTGTGGCAAAGAGTGTGGATGAGGATCTGACCTACTACGGCCAGTACAACATGAACAACGAGAAGAGCGACAGCTACCCGATATTCGGCCAGGACAAGACCATCGGCGAAGAACAGTGGGGGACCGGTGATACGCTGAACTACCTGCAGGCGAACGGCGACCGGCCGAAGGAATACCTGCCCATCTGCATCGAGACGTTGAACAACTCGAACGACCTGTGCCTGTTCCGCTGGCTGCCGTCCACGGAGCCCGACCATACGGACTTCATGGATTTCAACTTTGACGGCGGTTTCGAGTTCAACCATCCGAAAGACGTGTTCTGGAACGATGGCGGAGGTGATGCCGAAGAAGAACCGAACATCAAGGAACACCTGGGCACCGGTGACAAGTACGACAAGATGTACAAGGCGCTTGACCGCATGATGAGTTTCCTTTATAAATGCGTGAAGGAAACGCCTGCCGGCAAGAATCTGGCCTATAACAAGGAGACGCACACCTTTGACGGGGTGGACTATGAGGATGACGGCAACAAGTTCCCGACGGCCAAATGGGTGAGCCCGACCTTCAAGGCGGAAGCCGGGAAGTATTTCAACCTTCCCAACCTGGCCGCCTACTACCTGTATGTACAGTTCAACCTGGGTGTGGACCAGCTGGCGAAAAATATGCTGGTGCGGACATGGGACGGCGTGATGTGGTGGATAACCTATTACGACGGTGACTGCCAGCTGGGTTCGGACAACAAGTCGTTCCTGACCGGGAAGTATGACGACAACCGGCAGACGAAGCGAGACGGGGCCTATGTGATGCAGGGACACAACAGCTGGCTGTGGAACCTGATACTGGGCAATATGGGCAATCTGCTGGAGGAAGTGATGACCAGGGGTGTGAACGGCGGTACCAGCTTCATGAGTGCCTTCAGCATCCAGAAGGCCGTTGACCATTTCGACACCGAGCAGATGAAGAAGTGGTGCAGCCGGCTGTACAACAAATCAGGCATCTTCAAGTATGTGTATCCGTTCCTGAACGAGATGCCGGTGGGGGCTGACGGTGCCAAACAGACGTATCCGCAGATCTACGGTCTGAAGGGTTCGTTGAAAGCTCACCGTAACTATTTCATCCAGCGCAGGTATGACCTGAAGCAGGTGGAGTACGGTTATGTCTCTACGCTGGGCGCCCAGTTCTACCAGAGTACGGCATCGCTGGACAAGGCATACAAACTGAAGCCGATGCAGTACCGGCTGACCATCCCGTACCGTGTGCAGCTTTCCACCAGCAACGGCGTGCAGGCCGACAGCGGCGTGGTGGATGCGGACGTGCTCCACTCCCTGCAGCTGACCCGTGCCTTCGGTGAGAACGACCCGCTGAAGATTATCGGCGCGGCCAAAGTCAAGGAGCTGGTGTGGCATGAGGACGCGTTCGCCATCGGATTCAATTTCGGCTTGCTTACCTCATTGGTTAAACTTGACATGAGCGTGGAGAAAGCCAGCGGTTATCGTAACGGTTCATTCATGGCCTCGACGAACGGCATGCTTCTTCTGGAAGAGCTTAATATGCGCAACAACCTGCTGGCACGGAATGGCGATAACGGCAACGTGACGACCTTGGACTTGAGCTGGCAGGGACGGTTGAAGAAGCTGGACGTGAGAGGCACGGGGCTTACCCGCGTGAAACTTGCCACCGGTGCGCCTGTTGTGCAGTTATGCTTGCCGGAAACGATAGAGGAACTGTTTCTGGAATATCTTCCCAGGTTGGCAGAGAGCGGATTGGTACTGGATGGCATCGGTAACGTGCGAGGCTACCGGTTCATGGGTTGTCCGGGCATTGACGGGTTTGCCATGCTGGAACGTCTTCATCAGGCCAAGTTGAACGGTAGCGGTAAACTGGAGCGTTTTGTCCTTGACATCGATATGGAGGATGACGGCAGGCTGCTCGGGAAATACTACGATTATGGTACCTATACCTCCACCGGAGCGATAGACAACCGTCATTCCGGATTGCGTGGCAGGCTCTGCCTGACAAAGTACATGGATGACGAACAGGCCGACCGGTATCGTGAGCGGTATCCGGAACTGGAGATCGTACAACCGGCCTACAGCATCATCGAGTCGGACGAAAGCGCTCCGGACGATGCCAACATTTCCAACCCGGACAACGAGACCGGTTATAAGTATGGCAATACTTACGTCATGAATGCCCACGTGGCGGCGATCCTCAAGAAGCGCCACCGTGTGCTTGCCAAGGTGACGAAAAAGCCCACGAGCCGTAAAGTGGAGATGGCGGGCCAGACGGTTGACGTGAACAATCCGGACGGCGAGATGACCTATTGTCCGTTGGATGATACCAGCAGTAATAAATACTACGATGGCAGCGCAGCCAAACTTGACAGCAGCGAGGGCGACTGGATGATGTACGAACCGTTCTTTTGGTCGAAAGGTGTCAATGACTACCTGAACGAGAAATATTACAGCTGTTACAGTTCCAACGGCCCTGACGATATGCCTCCTGTTCCGGATGTGACGGTGCTGACGTTGGACGACATCAAAGACACGCAGGGCGGTTTCCTTACAGAGCGCAAACTTTTGAGTGGCAAACCCACGTTGAAGGATTCTTATAGCACGGACAAGACCTATTCAGTCTGCAAGGTGGATGTACAAGGCTATAAGCGTGTACGTTTTCCGAGTGTTCCCGGTACGGGTTTGGTCGGCAGTCTATTTGTTGACGGCTCCGGAAACGTGGTCAAAACCATCGTGGTCTCTACGATCGGTCTGAAGTTCGAGGCCGGCATGTACTTGATATCGGATGTTCCGGAGGACGCCACGGCCTTGCACTTCTCGATCCTGAACACGGCCGAGTTTGACAAGGTGGTTCTTTCCAACTCCGACAAGATCGAGGATATGGAGCCCGATTGGGTGGCCAACGAGGAACATCTTTGCGCGGTAGTAGGCAGTAGCGTGGTAGGTAGCAAGTTGCGTTCATGCATAACAGGTAATTCCACGACGGCCAGCATGAACTGGATCGACTTTCATTATTACTCGGTTCAGCGCGGTATGCAACAGATAGACGCGTTGATGCACTCCCGTATAGCGAACTTGTTTTACGCAAGATATGGCCGTCGTGACAGCCAGGAACAGTGCGGAGGCGGTCAGCATACGAGCAATCGTATCACGGGCGGTACAGCCGGTTATGGTATGCAGGATACGATCGGTTATGACGAAGCGTATAAAATAAACGACAAGATCACGAATTCCATCGTGGACGGTTCTATCCACCAGTACGCTTGGTATCGTGGCCAGGACGAGTATGGTTCTCCGACCGTGACTCAGGTAAACAATATCAGTTGTCTGGGCTATGAGGACATCTACGGCCATAAGTACGAGATGATGGACGGCGTTGATTTACCCAACGATAGCGGTAACTCCGGCAAGTGGCGTATTTGGATGCCGGACGGCAGTACCCGCTTTGTCAAAGGCAAGACCTCGAGCGACCAATGGATAACAGGTGTCGCACATGGCAAGTATATGGATATGGTGCCAGTTGGTAGTGCAAACGGCTCGTCCAGCACGTATTATTGCGATAAATACTACGTCTCTACTGCAGCCAGCCGTGTGGTTTTTCGTGGGTACTACTACGCGAATGCGAATGGTGGTGTGTCGTACGCGAATGCGGTTAGCGATGCCTCGAACTCGCATTCGGACATCGGTTCCCGTCTGGCCTTCCGCGGCAAACTCGTTCGGGCGGAAAGCGTGGA
>UMFA01042088.1_pt1 | contig 15867 bp, 7 predicted proteins | sample 1964891 | NCBI WGS metagenome assembly UMFA01 (sample SAMEA4836034, study PRJEB28245) | human gut metagenome | biome: gut microbiome; material: fecal sample | place: Denmark | collected 2008
ACCGCTGAAGCAGCAGACAAACTCGGTGTTAGTACAAATGCAGTTGAAACTGCAATGCGTAAACTTGAAGAGTATGGGTTTGAATGGGACGGTGTATTATTTAGTGGCGAAGGACTCGATGAATACAAAGGATATTTAGATCAAATCAAGTCTATAACGAAAGAATTAGATGATGGACGTGAAAAATCTCGATTGCAAAAATTAATTGCTGGATGGGATGAAGAATATGCCAAGTATCAAAATGATCTTTCCCTGTTGACAGACGATCAAATTGTAAAAATTAAATTTGAGTACGATATGTCAACTATTCAACAAAAAATTGATGAGCTTGATGAGCAATGGAAATCTGGTAATAGATCGGCTGAAATAGGTGCAGGTCGTATTGCAGCTCAAAAAATGTATCGTGATAAAAAAGAAGAAAAGTATGGCTACACAGCAGGCTTTGATGAAAAGTATGGAAAGTTGAACGAACAAATCAAGCTAATTGAATCTTCTTTTAATGACGACATGACTGAAAAACAACGAGAGCAAGCCCAAGATCAAATATCTGCAATTTTAGATATTCAAAATGATTTTCAGGATGCATTTTCAGATGGCGAAGTTGTTGACTGGAACAATTATTTAAATACAGATGGTTTTCAAGAAGCCGTAAATGCTATTATGTCAGAAACAGGTATCTCACGTATTGACTTGGCAAAATTTTTAGGAATTGATGTTAGTCAACTTGGAATTCGTTTAAAAGAAGACTTAGCCAATGAGCTTGAACAACTGACTAATGGACAAACAATTAAATTCAATGCTGAGGTTGATGGGTTATCATCAGATATAGAAGCTTTAAAAAATCAGGACGGTACAATTACTTATACGGCAGATATAGATGGTGTAGAACAAAGAGTCTTTTTGGTACAAAATCAAGATGGTACTATTACATTCACTGCCGAAACAGAAGAAGTTGACAAGGTTACAAGTGTAGTTGATGGGGGCGTAAGAACTGTAGAATATGTTGCTTCTACTAGCGGTCTTCCAAACTTCTTTCCCTCTATAACTCGTACTGTAAATTATGTTGCAAGCGGTGTCTCTGCTGCTTTAAATGCTATTAGCTCCGCTTCTGGAAAAGCTTCGACAAGCGGCACTGCATACAATAATGGATCAGCATTTTATTATGGAACTGCCTTTTCAGAAGGAAGTGCCATGTGGCAACATTTTAGAAATGCATCAGGAAAATCCTATGCTGGTGGAAACTGGGGATTGTATCATGATGCAAATAATGCACTCATCAATGAATTGGGTGGTGAAATTCTTGTTAGGGATGGGCATTGGTCAATCTTAAATGATGGATATCCTACTTTGGCTAACTTAAAAAAGAATGATATTATTTTTAATCATGAACAATCAAAAGCTTTATTGACTAAGGGATATTTAACCGGATCACATGGAAAATTAGCATTTGCCGGAGGTTCTGCATTTGCTACTGGTGGTAGATTGCCTGTGCCGGAAACGGGCGGATATGGGTATGGAACTTCATCCGGTAATTCATCCACTCCTGCTTCTAACTCCAACTCTAACTCAAATTCTAACTCCAACTCTAACTCAAATTCTAATTCCAACTCTGACAAAGAGTTCAAAGAGAAGATAGATGAAATTGAAATCTTGTTAGACCGCATGGAATCATCCTTACAACGGCTGACAGATTCGATTGAAACCTATTCATACGATTTGTCTAAGCAAAGCGAAGTATCAACACAGGCAATGAATCAGATTCGTACAAATCTTGGTACGTTGCAACAAGCATATAATAGATATATTCAAGAAGCTAACTCTGTTGGATTGGATGAGTCTTGGAAACAGAAGGTACAGAATGGTGCTATAAATATAGAAACTATTCAAAATGAAGATCTTAAAAAATCAATTGACGAATATACTAAGTGGTATGAAAAGTCAATTGACATACAAGATAAAATTGCAGAAATGCAAAAGGAATTGTTAGATCTTGCTGTTGAGAAACTAGATAATATCGAGAAGTATTTTGAGAATCGTACAGATTATAATGATAATTTTGGTTATCTTACTCCTATTACATTATTGCAGGAGTCTCTTGATAAATTCACTAAGGAACTTGAAAAACAGGTAAATGATGGAGTTATTAAAGAAGGTTCTAATGAATGGTATTCGGCAATGGAGTCAATTTCAAAAATGCAAGAAAGTATTTTTGAAGCTACTCTTAAAAAATATCAAGATATTATTGACAACTTATCTCGTATTAGCGATACTCTTGACAATTCGATTGAATTAAAAGAAGCTCGTGACGAACCTATTCTTGAATCAGACTATAAGAAATTGATGGATTTAAATGATAAGTCTATTCAGGAAAAATATAATAAGCGTGAAAAACTCTTAAAACAGCAAGCAATTTATGATGTTGGTTCAGCTAAATATGATGAACTTGCGAAAGAAATCGCAGATATTGATGACGATATCTACGGTCTTCTTACTGATATTGAAGAGTTGAAGAATAAAATCTGGGAAGTTAGATGGCAACCGTTCTTTGATGGACAAGAAGCTTTAAAAGATCTAATAGATGAAACTGATACGTTCAGAGATTTGTTAGATTCGGATGCTTTTGTTGGCAAGAATGGTGGATTGACTGATGAAGGATTAGCAAATATTGCTTTGATAAGTCAAGGAATGAATGCTGCGAAACAGTCAATCAGAAATTATCAGGAAGCATTAAAGAAACTTGATAAAGATTTAAAAGCAGATAACATTTCTACTAAGGAATATGACGAGCAGCAAAAGGATTTCTTGGATAACATTAGAGATTCTGTTGGTGTTGTTGAGGACTATAAAGATTCTATTACTGGTCTTTGGCAGGAAATGCTTGAAAAGGAAAATGATGTAATCCAATCAAGTATTGACAAACACGAAGAATTGCTCGATGCAAAGAAACGCAACGATGAGTATTCGAAAAATGTTAGAAAACAGCAGAAAGATATCAATGCTATACAGGCACAGATATCAGCACTTTCTGGGGTATAGGTAATGCCCTATCTATTTTAATTGCTGGGAAACCGTAAAGCTATATAAACTACAACGCAAGTATGAAATATGACTAAACGTGAATGTTTGAAAATTATATAGATGTTTATGCTAGATGTAATCTTCTAGGTCATAAATATAAAAATTGGCAATCAGCAGCGAAGCTCCGAATAGGAGAACGTTCAACGACTAATGGGTGATGAGTGTAGCCCATGTAAAACCGCAAGCGATTGGCGGTTTGAAACAAATAGATTACTTGAATAAATTAAGAGAATAAATATTATACATAATTATCAGAACAAAAGTTCTGGATTGCATAACTATTATATATGGAATATAATGGATATGTAATATTAATCACATGGCTCAAAGGAGCGTATATCGAATTTTCTGTCAAATGGCAGGGAGGGGGTGAAAACTCCCTCATTAATTTTTTATGAGGTATTTTATATGTTACGTACAATGGTATTTATTGATTATCAAAATTTTAATATTAATTTGCAAACACATTACAATAATAAATCCGGTAAAGGGTTTAGATCAATAAATTATCAGAGACTTGCAAAAGAAATAAATGGGAAATTACCATTTCAATCGCAGGTTTTAAAAACGTATTTGTTCGCATATAAGCCTTGTGAACAGTTAATGAAACTTGAAAGATATAAAAAATATTATAATTGGCTAGAAAATATGAGAAAAACTCCGTATTTTGAAGTGATTGAAGGTAGACAAGAAGTACGGAGTAAAGATGGAGTTCAGTTTGATATCAACGATACTCATACATATACAACCGAAGAAAAAGAAACAGACATAAACTTAGCAACGCATATGTTAGCAAAGGGATTTCAGAATGCATATGATATTGCTATTCTGGTTTCTGGAGATACGGATTATATTAAAGTTGTAGAGACATTGCATAATATAGGTAAAACTGTTGTTATTGCACATTTTCAGCACCAGAACATAAATAAGTATGAAGGAATCATTGATGCTCATATTGTGCTGTATGATAGTATTCTAATTAAATCTTCTAATGAAAAGAAGAATAATGTTAAAGATAAAAAAGAGGAACATGATTCTATAGAAAAAATAAATGAATGTGAAATAGATAGTGATGTATCAGAAGAAGATATTGATTCTGATTCTGCCACAGACAATATAAATCAAGAGCAAGAGAGTTAATCTCCTGCTCTTTTATTATATCTAAAATTATTCAAGTAAAAGATATAGTCTCATCTCATATGAAAGTATGAGGAGAGTTTACTACTCTCTCATTTATGTAGCGAATAAGTGAAAAGGTAAATGAAATAACGAAAGTGCAAAAGCAGAATTAAAGAGACTTCAAGCTCAATTAGCTGAGGCTAAAGATGAATTATCTCAGACTCAAAAAGATCGTGAATATGATATTCGCAAAGAAGGATATCAAGGACTTAGCGATGATTTGAATAATGCACTTCAGGATACTTTGGATGAGGTTAAATATAACGCATCAAAGCAAGAAGAAGTTATTTCTGAGATGTTAAATCATGTAGTAAATAACTACAAGGATGCTTACGATAAAATTAATCAGATCATCGGTAACACAGGTTTTAAACCATCTGATGACTTTCAACAGAATATTGATAATTTAGGCACACAATCAGGAGCAAATAGTCAAATACAAGATAGTAACACTATCGCACCGAATTATACCCCTGATGATTTTGCGTCTGGAACAAACACCGGACAGATCCAATCTGGCTCAAGTCAAAGCAACAATGATAAAATCGAATCTGAAATAGAAAAAGAACCAAATACGACAAATAGACCGATTGCACAACTTACAGTAAAACCGACTTCTATTAGCATTCAAGAAGGTCAAAGTAAAAATGTATCAGTAACTATTAGACCTACTGATGCAGCTAACAAAACATTAAAGTGGACTTCTTCTAATTCAAAAGTTGCCACAGCATCAAATGGTATGATAAAATCTGTTAAGCCCGGCTCCTGCCAGATTACAGTATCAACAACTGACGGTAGTGGAATTAGTGCTACTGTTGCCGTCACTGTCACTGCAAAACCGAAACCAAAACCGCCTGCTCCTAAACCGTCTGGGGGCGATGGTATTCCTAGAGTTGGTGATAAGGTTACATTTACAGGATCGTATTACTACGATTCATGGGGGCAGATGCCTGCGGGGAATCTATATTCTGGAGTTGCAGGTGGTGTTGTTATTGACGGTTATTCTGGCTCAGAGTTTGGTGGCGCATCAAACTTTCACGGTGGCTATGGAATACACATCCGAAGCGCAGACGGTAGATACGGCGATTTGGGATGGGTGAGTTTAAATCAGATTTCTGGATATGCAAAAGGTACTCGTGGAGTCAAGAAAGATTTAGAGTTTGCAAAAATTAATGAGATCGGCAATGAGCTTATTATCAGACGGGGTGGAAACGACTATACCACACTTACTTATGGAAGTGCTGTTGTTCCACATAATCTAAGCAGTAAGTTATTCACACTAGCTGAACACACAAATCAGATTTTAAATTCTACTGTTAAAAGAAATAATGGCAATGAAAATATTGCAATTAATAATCATTATGACAGTTTGCTGACCGTTAATGGAAATGTTGATAGAGATGCGTTGCCGGGATTAGAGAAATTACTTCAAAAATCATACGAATACACATCAAAACGCATGTATAAAGACGCTGGATTGATGGGAATTCAAAAGAAACTGTAGTTAGTTTTGGATAGTAGTTTGTGATTGGCGTTGTGTCAGTTACAGATTGCTAATAATTGAGAGAATATAGTTTGTAAATATATTTACATGTTTACAAACAGCAAAAAATAGTGTAAGATTAAGCATATAAAAAGACAGAATCCGTTAGACGGTTGAGCCTATAAATTGCAAATCACAAAGGCTAATATTTTCAAAACATTAACACAAAAATGACCGCTCACTTCACTCATGGCGGTTATTTTTGTGCAATAAATTATCAATAACACGAACTATGTATGTAGATGTTACTCCACTTACAATGCCCGGAATTAATATCTCTAATGCATCACGAATCATGTTATATCACCCTCCTTTCTTAGCAAGGGTATCTATATAATAAACAGAATGTCACCATTCTGACATGACTCAACCGCCTAACCATCTCTATCTAGCCGAAATAAAAATGTTGGATTCTGTCAAAATATATTATATATGTATACAAGATAATAGTCAACGATTTTAAAGAGCAAGAGAACATCCCCTCTCCTGCTCTTTTATTATGCGGAAATTAAAAAACGAAAATATAATCCTGTTGGATTTTCATATAAAAAATAAAATTAGCGAGGTGAAAGAAAAAATGATATTAGTATGTAAGGACTTTAAGTTTGATAATAATTCATTGTCAAAACAAAATCTTATATCTGTAAATTTTGATGATGACACTTCTCTTCCATCTGCGTTAAGCCGTGACATGGAATTTAGCGAGATGAATAAGTATAGACCAGAAAGAATCGGTTTTGGAACTGTATATACAGATGTATTAACCTTTGATATCCATATCATAAAAGACGATTCCATGTGCGAGTCTCAGGAAGAAATGGAATTCACAAATGAAGAATATGAAACATTGGTTTCATGGCTTACTTCACCTCAAGACAATAAGTGGTTAAATATTACAAAAGAAAGTGGAGAAAAAATATTGGCAAATGGATATTTTTCTTCTGTTGAACCTTATGATAATTGGGGAATTTGCTATGGTATTAGAACCACATTTACATGTAGCTCTCCATATACATTTAATAAAAAAACTATCGAAAAAGAAATTCGTGGAGGTACTAATTTTCTTGTAAACAATGAAAGTAGTGAAAAGTATGACTATGTATATCCTACATTGCATATTGTACCAACTAAAAATGAAGAAATATATATCCACAATTTATCTGATAGCGAAATTTTAGAAAACGGATCAATTACTATAACGGAAGATATTGTAGGCAATATAACAACATTAAAAGATAAAATCACATCATATTCAAATATAAACAATCTGAAAGTTGAATATGTAATCAATCCAGATACGCTTGATGTTAAGATGATATGTGATAATACATGTTTGTTATTTTATATGACAGATATGTATGGTATCAAGCATAAATATATAGCATATTATTTGAAGACTGAAAAACAATATTTTATATGCCGCGGTGGATTCTTTTATTGCGCTTTAAATCAAGCATTAGACATCGATATCGATTGTAAAATGCTTGGCATCTACGATTCATTGAAACGTCCTGTTCTTTTTACAAAAATGGGAATTCAAGATGAAGATGAAATTTATTGGATGAGATTGATAAATGGTAACAATAGTTTTCGTGTATTCGGGAATTTTAATTTATCAATTGATTACCTAGAGCCGAAAAAGGGAGGTTTGGTATCATGAAAATAGTTCAAGATTTTTATGGTAGAAACGAGCCTTCCAAAATATATCTTGCAACCCCGACAAAATGTATTCTATGCGCATTAAATGGAGTCAATATTGACGAAGTTGATTTTACTGGAAAATGTAATGACTTATCTCCTATTTCTTTTGATATTAATCGTTATATTGAAAATTCAAATGGCGATAAAATTGAATCAAACGGCTATGAATTGGTATCAAAATATATGCGATTATATGTCACAAATATCGGATGGTTTATTATGGACACCCCTGAAATACATTCCACAGGAAATAACGAATACAAGACAATAAATGCGTCTTCTGCTGAAATAGAATACAGACAAGTCCCATTGGATATGTGGAAAGTGAATAAAGGTACTACTGATTCTTTAGAAATGCTTGTAGAGGGAAATGTGGAAAAAATAAATGGTGTTGAATTTGCAAAAGAAAATATCAAATTCCACAATCCTCAAAATAAAGAATTGAGCCTTGTAGATATTCTTGTATCAAAAGTTGACGGATGGGAAGTTGGTTACGTTGATCCCATTCCAAAAATATACGGGTCATTTGAAAATGGAGAATTAGTAAAGACTCCTGTTCTACTTGCTGATGAAATTGGTATGTTTGATATAAGTTATAGTAATGCATATGCTTTTATGATGCAGGATCTTGAAAAGTTCTTTAACTGCGTTGTTGAATTTGATTACATAAATTTTAAAGTTAATTTCTATCGTGTAGAGAATTTTGGTAAAGATACCAGTGTTACAATTGGTTTCCGCAATGTTCAAAAAACAAGTGATATTACGGTTGATGAAGACAATATATTTACAAAATTTCGTGTCGTAGGTGGAAATAACTTAGGAATTGAACAGTTTAATGGTGGAAGTAATTATTTAATTATACTTGATAGGTATTGGCTAAATGAGAAATATTTGTCGCCTACTACTATTGATAAGTATAATAAATGGTCTTCTTTTTGTAATATCGCAAGATATAAATATGGAGAATACTCAAAAGAATGGAATGTACTCCAAGAACAAATCGGTGAGTTAAATACACGAGTTCCAAACTTAGACTGTAACTCTGAAAATTGGGATAAATTAAACGATGAAGAACTTTTAAATTTTAAATCTGATTACGAAGCACAAAAACTTGGATACGAAAAAATATATGTTGATGAAGAAGGACATTTTGACATTAATGCTCTTAATGCTTCTCCTGATGCAAATATTTATCATCAAATTGTCGATACCATTCTTCCCAATATCGACATTGAAATTGAAAATAGAAAACTTCCCACTTCTGAAGGCGAAACAGACTTTATTGAAACATATAAAACAACTTGGGAATATTATGGTGTCAATGAAATTGAAATAAAATTGACTTCTTATCAAGACATTGTTAATGTTTTAAAAAAAAGCCACTATGATTTGACATGGGAAAGATATCAAGAATTATCTAAGCAAGACAATGAAAAATACCCTACTCTCACAGAAGATGGGTTCAAAGATAAACATGATGAATATTTAAAAAATGCATACCAGTTAGATGAAAGCAATACTGATTCATGTGCATATGCATTAAAAGAACGAAAGAAAGAAGTATCTGAAAAGGAAACAAAGCAAAAAGAAATCGGTAATAATCGTAATATATTAGCTCAAAAAATGGGCTTAGAAACATGGAGAGGACAAACAGATATATCTAGTCCTGAATCCGAAGGTTTTAGTGATAAAGAACTAAACGAAATATATCATATTATTAATCAGACCACTTATACAAACGAAAATATATTCACGACATCGCTGGACAATCTATCTGAAAATGTAGATATTCAACAAAAATTATGTGAAACCGCATTAGAGGATATCGCAGTATATTCTTTGCCGCAAACCATTTATTCAACTACACTTGACAACATATTGTCTGCGGCGGGTAATGAATTACATGCAAATGATTTGAATTATGGCAATTTTATTAGAGTTGGTATTCGTGATGATTATTATGTCAAATTGCGTGTTATGGCAATTTCATTTAATCCTTGTTTATATGATAATAAATTTTCATTGCAATTTTCTAATATGATTAAATCTGGAAAGAAAAGAAATGACTTCGTGTCATTGCTTGATATGGCGGGAAACTTAAGTAATTCTTCCGCTAATACTTCTTTTTCTGGAAGTGTCAATTTATCAGATGATAATATATATCAAATTCTATCTAAAATTTTACAATCTTCTTTGTTTTCAAACAAAATCCAAAATATTATAAACGGAAGTATAGGTAATGGATCTGGTGTTGGCGGTGATTATTTAAAGCCTAGCGACATTTATGGAAATAACGGTTTTTTTGAATATATACAATCAGAACTTATTGCTGCAAATAAAATTGTTGCGAACAGTGGTGAATTTAAAGACCTATCGGCTTTAGTTGCTGCGATTGATAATTTATTAGCCGGAAATCTTAGTGCGGAGTTAGGTCATATTATTAAACTTACTGCTGAAAATGTGAATATTGATCAAGCTGTAATTCGTGATTTAATCGCTGCTCAAATTACTGTCTCCATGTTAAAAGCCGGAGATATTTCTGCCGATAAATTCCATATCGCTTCCGATGATGGCGGACTTGAAATTGTTGGAAATACAATGCAATTCAAAGACAAAAACGGTGTCATAAGAATCCAGATAGGCAGAGATACAAATAATAATTTTACATTTTGTCTGTACGATGAAACAGGGAAAGGCATATTGATCGATTCAACAGGAATAAAGGAATCTGCTATTTCTGATGGACTTATTGTAAATGATATGATTTCTAATGGAACCATTGGAAAAGAAAAATTCAATTTTTCTGTTTTGGAGACGGATGACAGCGGAAATATTGTGCAAAACGGACAGGTGGTAATTGATAAAAATGGAATTGATGCAGAATTCACAACGATAAAAAATTCTGTAACAAATATACAAGGACAAATTGATAATTTAGAAAGCAACATCCCTTATACAATGAACATCTATTCATCGAACGGAACTATTTTTGGAAGAGGACTAATTGATACTTATCTAACTCCAAATTTATATCTTGGACAAACTGAGGTTACCGCGAATTATCCAGATAGTCAATTCATATGGACAAGACAATCGACAGATACAGATGGCGACCATTACTGGAATGAAGCACATAAAAACGGAACGAAAAGTTTACACATAACAAATGCTGATGTGTTTATAGGAGCAAGTTTTACTTGTTCTTTTTTTGATGGAGAAAATCTTATTACAAAAGCAATTTTTTAAGGAGGAAAACATATGCCGAAAGTTTATGGTTCAATTACCATATCTGACATTGCTGATGTCGGAAGACTTAGTGTTTATTTAACAAGTAATCAGCCGCAGACGGTAATTGAAAATCCAAATGGAGATGTTATTACATATACCCCAGATTGGACGAAAAACAATTTAGTATTAACACCGATTATTTATTTTAATGAAAAACAATTACAATTACCATGTACAGGTTTGACAGTGACTTGGAAACGACAAGAAGGATCTGAACCCGCTTCTGAATTGAAAGAAGGCGAAACTGTAAAAAATGGTATTTTAACCGTGTCACAAAACTTTTTGAGTAAAATTCAAAGTGGATTATTAACATATATTGTTGGAATTCAATACACAGACCCCATTACAAATACGACTTTAGAAACTCAATCACAAATGTCATTTTCATTGTCTAAGCAAGCGATTGAAGCAAAATATTGCTCTATCACAGGAGAATCGGTATTTTTGTATAATACAAATCAGACATTAGTTGGATCAGACACGATTACATTAACTGCAAATGTAACAAATGTAAATATATCCCAATGGCAGTATAAAAAATCTGATGGTTCTTTTGTGGTAATTCCAACTACAAACAATCCGACCACAAATGGAACATCAATTATTATAAAAGCAAATGAATCTGCTTTGTTTGTGAATGACACTGCAATTATAAAATTAGTAACAGACGATCCTACGGTTTATGATCTGCATACTATTACAAAGATTAGAGATGGTGCAGCAGGAAATAGCTCTATTGCTGTTGTTTTGAGCAACGAAGATCATACTCTTCCTTGTAACTCAAAAGGTGAAGTATCTTCATACATCGGAGCTGAAACATCAATTAATGTATTTGAAGGCGGAACAGATGTAACGTCAAAATGGTCTATCGCCACACAAGAGTCAGAAGGAGTGTCTGGAACATTTGAAAACAATAAATATACTGTTTCAAACTTAACAGTTGATGTTGGCTATGTGGAATTTACTTGCACCAAAAGTGGTAGCGCAACATTAAAAAAGAGATTTACTTTAACTAAACAATATGCTGGACTTGATGGGGAAGCCGCAGTTGTTTATTCATTGAAATCTTCTACTCTTTCTATGAATGTTAATAAGTCTGGAACACTAAGTCCTGCAAATGTTACATTTTCTGCGTTTAAACAAGTCGGTGCTGAAACATCACAAACTGTATATAATGGTAGGTTTAAAATATACGAATCACCAGACGGTCTTGTATTTGGAACAGCGAAATACACTTCAGGTTCTGACGAGTCAAATAAAACATATGTGCCTTCGTCATCTTCTATAAGAGCAATCAAATGTGAACTATTTGCTTCTGGTGGCGTTACAAATATACTAGATTCTCAAACAGTTATTATAACAAAAGACGGATCTGATGGTGAAGCCGGAAACAATGGTATTGATGCTATTTCAATAATTATGGGAAATGAAGCTGAAGTTATTCCTTGTAAACCAAACGGAACTGTTTCTATCGCCAAAGATATCACAATACCCTTTTATGCGTATAAAGGATTAAAAAGAATTCCCGTTACATGTTCAACTGGAACTCTTCCAAGCGGCGTTACAGTTAAGACAAACACTTCTGGTACTATTAATTCTCCGGGCACAATTACAATAAATATTCCTGCCGGGAATGAATTAGGGTCAGCTTCTGATTTATCAGGTAGTTTTACTCTTACATTTACTTGCGAGGGTGTTTCTGTTGATAAAAAGTTTAGTTGGACAAAAAGCATCCAAGCTACAAATGCAGTAATGCTACAAATATATGCACCCCAGGGAAATGTTATTGTAAACGCAGAAAACAACGTATTGTTGGAGGCACAGATTACAGATGGTGGTTCCGTTGTAGAATCTGGTGTAACATATCAATGGGCTAAATTTGATGGCGGAAAATATACAGATATTCCAAGCGCAAACAAAAAAACAATTACAGTAACACCGGATATGGTTAATTCATTAGCGTCATTTAGATGTACTGTTGGATATAACGGAAGGAATTATATTGCCTACTGGACAGTAACCGATAAAAATGACCCTGTAGAATTACTTGTCATGTCAACTGTAGGTTCTCAACTTACAAAAGATGCTGACTTTGGCATTATTTATGTTTTAGCTTATTTAAACGGTAAAGAAATTGATGCAATTAAATCAACAGTCTTTTCTACTACCTCTCCTTCTGGACAAACTGGAGATTTTTATTATCATGTCGATAAAGTTGCAAAAAAAGTAATTTTAAAAAAACATAATGGAACTGGGTGGATTGATGCTACAGGTGAAGATCTACCTAAAGGAACTTATAAATATTTTAGACGCAATTCTGAGGGAGTTGAACTAGATAAAGCTGGAATTCCTTGGAACACCGGGAAAGCGGTCTTTGTTGATAGAACAATCATAGATGGATCTACTGCATTTATGTGTGAAGCGGATATTCCACTTGCGTAAAATACAAGCTAAGAGAACGCAAAAATTGCGTTCTCTTTTTTGATGGACGGTGATGAATTATAAAGACATACGGACAAATCACAATATCTAATGTATCCGATGGACAACCGGGACAATCTGCAATAAATATAATTTTAGGAAACGAGGCGCAGAATGTCCCTTGTAACAATGAAGGGGTTGTCCCAGAACAAATGTTGATTGAAATTCCTTTTACTGGATATTCAGGATTAGAAAAAATACCTGTTTCTGCTGTCGTAGGTGTTTTACCATCAGGCATAACTCTTGGTTCTATTTCTGATTCTACAGCAACAAAAGATGGTTTAATCATATTAAATATCGCAAAAGGAGCGAATCTTGGCGGATCGAATATCCTTAATGGATCAATAGATATTACATTTAAAATTGAAAACAAAAATATAGTAAAGAAATTTTCTTGGTGTAAGACCAAGGATGGAGCAGATGGATCTATGACCATATACGAACTCTTCTCTTCTGTTCCACTTTTAAACAAAGAAATTAATGATGTGATATCTCCGAATAAAATTACATTTACGTCATATACGAGAAAAAGTAATACAACTACAACTTCTCCTTACGAGGGTATGTTTATAGTTAAAGAGTCGGAAAACGGGGTTACATATACATCAAAATATATATCTACTCAAAATGAATCATCTATTGAATACACACTATCGTCAAACAAGGTTGTCAGTGTTCAATGTAGTTTATGCGAAGCAGAAAAGGTGTCTAATGAATTAGACAGAATTACAATCCCTGTGTTGACAAATGAATCTATAAAATCTGAAATCACAGAAATAAAAACGCAAATTAGCGGCGTATCTTCTACTGTAGATGCAGTGAAAAAATCAATAACAGATAAAGTATGGCAATCAGATATTACAAATCAAATAGACAATTTTAACAATACAACAGTCAAGGAGATTCGTGATCAAGTAGCGGAGCAGAAAACAGAAATCGGAAAGATTTCTACCGAAGTGTCTGATGTAAAAACTACCGTAGAAACAAAAGCTGATGGAAGCACTGTTCAAAAATTAGAAGAGCGTATGACTAAGAGTGAACAGACAGCAGAAAGTTTCAAACAAACTGTAGAACAAAATTATGTTACAAACGATAAGCTTGGCGAAACTTCACAGACGTTACGATCTGAACTAGAACAGACGGCAGGAACGATACAAGGTCAAATAACTGACCTAAGTGGTAATGTAACTCAAGTAACACAAACATTAACCGATATTGAACAACGTGTAGAGACTGCACAAGGCGATATATCATCATTAAAAGTTTCAGGAGATGCGATTAAATCTGATGTAGAAAATGCAAAGGGTGATATATCACAACTTCAGCAAACAGCTACTAATAACTCGTCTCAAATAGAAAATTTAAAGGGCGATATAACAAAAGTAGACCAAAAAGCAAATGAAATTGTAATTTCAGCAGAAAAAAAATATGCCACTAAAGACGAAATGAAATCAGCAATAAGTGTTACCTCTGACGAGATTAAGTTGTCCGTCAAAGAAGTGAAAGAAACCGCTGATTCGGCAAATGATAAAATAGATAATTTAGAAATTGGTGGTAGAAACTTATTGCTTAAAACAAGCGAAGAAAGAGTTGTTGTCGGAACAGGAAAAAGTAGTGAAGCGTCAAATGAATATTTGTATAGCGAATACGGTTCTAAGTCTTTACATGGGGGAAAATATTCTGTTGTGGCAGTTTCCTATGATTATGTAACTGATGATGCTACAAGCGGAACAATTATCGTTCAATCTTATAATGATGTATCCACTAATTTGTCCTCAATAAATTTATCTGAAACTATTAAATCTGGACATGTTGAAGAAGTTTTTAAAATTCCTGACACATGGAGCAATTCTACAAATGCAGGTGTTAAATTTTTATTAAACAATGTTACTGGAACAGTTAGATTTTCTAATCTAAAACTTGAATTAGGCAATAAACCTACCGACTGGTCGCCCGCACCAGAGGACGTTCAATCTTCTTTAAATTCTTCCGAAAATAAATCCAACAATGCATTAGAACAAACATCAGAAGTAAGATCTAGCCTAGAAATCTTAAAAAATTCTATCGAAACTCTTGTGACCGATGAAAATGGTCAATCTCTTATGACCCAAACTGGAAATGGATGGACGTTTAATATGGGAGCATATCAAACGATCATTGATAAAGTAACAAGTGATATTACAGATGTAAAAGGTGATGTCGATGAAGTAAATCAACTTGCAAATAATGCAAGTCAGCTTGCAAACGATGTTGCTACAAAAACCGCTTATATTAATATGTCTACAGACGATACGGGTTCTCCGTGTATTGAACTTGGAAAATCTGACAATGAATTTAAACTTCGTATTACTAACACTTCTATTGATTTCATGCAGGGGTCGCAAAAAATCGCATATATTACAAATCAGTCTTTATATATTCAAAGTTCTGTTGTAACAGATGAGATGAAAGTGGGGGATGAATCTGGTTACATATGGAAAAAAAGAAGTAATGGAAATATGGGATTACGATATGTAAGTTAAAAGGAGGGATAAAATGGCAGGTACAGGTAGAGTACAAGTGATATCAAAAACCCCCATTAGCCACAACCAATATGA